>Ga0222714_10004919_pt1 | contig 12917 bp, 10 predicted proteins | sample C33_3DmetaG_FD_165048 | JGI IMG/M metagenome (GOLD analysis project Ga0222714, IMG submission 165048) | Estuarine water microbial communities from San Francisco Bay, California, United States - C33_3D | ecosystem: Environmental > Aquatic > Marine > Unclassified | place: USA: California... | reverse complement strand
TCGCGAGCACGGTATAGGGCCCGGAAACCGGAGCTTCGTTGCCGGTGAAGACGCCCTCGGCAAACCCTGTGACGAACACCGTCGGCCGCGGGCCCATCAGCTCTTCTGCTCGCCGCACTAGTTCCAGCCCACTTACCCCGGGCATCCGGACATCCGACACGATCACGTCGAAGCGGCTTCCGGACTCCATGGCATGCAGGGCCTTCGTGGGATCGTTGAAGGCCTCCGTGGCGAACCCTGCCATCTCCAGGACCTGGGCAAGAAGCTCGAGGACGGCTGGTTCGTCGTCGACGATCAGAACACGCCGCGGCGGGGCCGCCGCGACGGTGGCCGCCGCCGTGAGGAAGATCTTGAAGGTGGCCCCTGACCCCTCGCGCGACACGAGCCTAACCGCACCACCGCTCAGCATGACGAGGTGCTCGACCGTGGCGAGGCCTAGGCCACTGTGATTCTCCCCCTTGGTCGTAAAGAACGGCTCGAACGCTTTATGCCTGAACTCGTCCGGTATGCCCGGGCCCGTATCCTCGAACGTGAGGCAGAGCAGGCTGTTCGCGCCCCGCGGGACGCCGAGCGTCGCCGCTTCCGTCTCCGCGCTCAGCGTCACGGTCGACAGGATTCGACCCGAGCCTTTCATGGCTTCCGCGGCATTGATCGCGAGGTTGAGCAGGACTTCCTGGAGCCCACCGCGGTCGCAAAGCGCGACGGGACGCGCTCCCGCGGGCGACGCGATCTCCCACACGACCTGCCGACCGAGCAGGGGCTGGACCAGCCGCTTGGCTCGTTCGATCGTATCGAGGAGGTCGACCTCCTCGATTTCGGCGCGGCGATCGACGCTCAGAGTCCCGAGCTGCTTGACCAGTTCCGCCGCATCGGAAGCGGCGTTGCTCACCTGCGAAAGACGGTCCCGTGCCCCCTCGGTGTCACCCGCTTCGATCCGCAGGACCGCAAGCTCGATCTGCCCCTGGATGATCGCCAGGAGGTTGTTGAAGTTGTGCGCCAGCCCCCCCGCCACCTGGCCCGCGATCTCCACCCTCTGGAGCCGCGCGAAGTGATCCTGAAGCACCCGGTTTTTTTCCTCTGCCTCCTTCATCTGACGATTCGTCTCGGCGAGATCCCGCAACATCGTGTCGCGAGCCTGAGCCTGGAGGAGGAGGTCGGCCCGGGGGTCGTGGGGCGGGAAGTCGGAAAGCTTCAGTCGAAAAGCCTTCATGTCTTCGATGGAGGCGACCCACGGTCCACCTATGAACAACAACGTCGAGCGATGAGGGAGATCGACGAACTGTCCGGTGAACATCAAATCGCCCGCCCGAAGCTTCAGGACCACCAGGCGGCCTGAGTGATTCTGCAGCGCCGTGAAGTCGAGGGCTAACGTCGGGCGGACGACGGTTATGCTGTCGGGGAGAAGCACTCCCTCCCTGAAACTATTGAAGCGGCGGCCAAAGGCGGGGCCGACCCGGACCACGCGCAAGTCCCTTTGCACTTCGAAGTTGAAGGGGAAGAGCGCGTCTACGAATGAATCGATCGATGGACGGACCTCGCCGCCCGCCGATGGCTCTCGTACAAGCCCTGTGTCCCGGGTCTCCTCGGAATGGGGGAGAGCGTCAGGCTCCATTCCAAGCCACTCTGAACGTCTCGTGAACCCGGTTGTCATCGGTGCGTTGCATGACTTCCCGCTCCACGACGACGTCGACGTTGAACCGGGCTCCCAGCCCCCTGAGTAGCCCCACCATGACGGGACCCAGCCCTTCCCGGTGCGAGAAATAGTGAAGCACGAGACTCTGCTCCGTCTCGTCCGACACGAGAAACGAGGGGGGGCTCAGGTGCGTGAAGATGAGGGCGACGCGCGTGTGCAGGTCATTGAGATTGTTCAGAAATTCGGGAAGCGTGTCCCCCGATGCTTCGAGCAGGTGCTCGTACCCCTCGGCACCCGTGTACTGGATCCAGTATTCACCGAACGCCTCAAGGGCCTGATCGGCGGTCATCCCGGTCTCTTCGCAAAGCGCCCCCACCAGTTCGTAGGTGACGGAATCCGGATACTGCTCCATCGCCTGGAACCGGGATTCGGCCAGGCCCGCGCGCGCGCGAATCTTGTCCCAGGTCGATTCGCCAAAATTCGCGACCACGAGGTCACGCACTGCTCGATTCAAGAGGCCGTACATGCGAATCTCCGCGTCCGAGAAGCGAGCACGGGGGGGAGACATCCGAGCGCCCCTCCGCCTGCTAGAAATTCGAGTTTTGAAGATTGTGGGTCCCCGACGCCGGCGCCAGTCCGCCATCGAGCCTGCCCCGGCGCGCCGACGCCGACGCCGACAGGAGCGTCCCGGTGCACTTCGTGGACCTAGGCCAAAAGAGGGCGGCACCGCGGGTCCGGTGACGCCCTCCCTCCCCGGCGCGGGCGCCCGCACCGAGTGGCGCGGCGCTACAGCCCCTCCGGCGCCCAGATCTTCGTGCTGACGTCCCACGGATCGAGCGCCTCCAGCCCGAGCGCGGCGAGCCGACCGTTCGCGGCGGCCAGTTCGTCCGACCAGACCCCGGCGAGCGTATTCAGGTAACCGTCCAGCTCCTCCGACATGATGCGGAAGACCTCCCGCATGCCGTCATTGGGAGCCCCGTCACCCGAGTCCACCATGGAGAGGAGGTTTGCCAGACGATTGTTGACCTTGATGGGGAAGTTGAGCGGATCCTGTCCCGAACGGTTCCGAACCTGATAGATGTCGGCCTCCACCTCTTCGGCCGCCGTCATGAGGGCGTGCAACGCCTCCCGCAGGGCCCCGTCATCACTCTCCTCCGTGCGCGCCAGCACCTGCGTGCGCATGCGGCGGATGGCGATCACAGCCTGGTTCGCATCCTCCACCCGATTCCGGATCTCCGTGGCGAACTCGAACTGCGCCACCATGTCCGCCACGGTGACGTCTGTGATCCACGGGTTCGCCCGGATGTCGAACTCACTCGTGTCCGTCTGCCCGTTCGCGGTCAGTCGCAGCGTGTACCGGCCCGGAGGCAGCGTCGGCGCGTTGGAGCGCACGCCCCAGAAGATCATGCGGGGAAACGCGGTCCAGCCGTCGCTGCGGAGATCCCAGCGGATGGTGTTGAGCCCTGCCTGCGCGGGCATGGGCCTCGGGGCGTAGCGGTCCCGCCCCGCGCTCTCGCCCGCTGCGTCCGCCGTTTCGGCGGCGGTCTCGAAGGTGCGCACCACCTCCCCCGCCGAGCTCACCACTTCGAGGCGGGCGCTTTCGGGCGCCTCACGGAACCAGTACGAGAGCACGACTCCGTCCGCCGATCGGTATGCCGCGGGCGGTTCGAAGAGGCGCATGGCCTGGCTCGCGAGATCGGCGTCCGCCTGGCGGATGGGCGCCATGTTGTCGAGGACCCAGAAGCCGCGTCCGTGCGACGCGATCGCGAGCTCGTTGTCCTCCACGACCACGTTCGTGACCGGAATGGTCGGGAATCCGGGGTTGAGCGCCTGCCACGTCCCACCGTCGTCGTACGAGATCCACACACCCTGATTGGTGCCGGCGTACAGGAGTCCCCTCCGGCGCGGGTCCTCGCGAATCGCGTTGACGTAGGCTCCGTGAGGGAGGCCTGTCACGATCTTCGTCCAGGTGGCTCCGAAGTCAGTCGTCTTCCAGATGTACGGCGCAAAATCGTCGAGGAGTGGACGCCGTACCGACACGTAGGCACGACCCGTGTCGAAGGCCGAGGCGTCGATCTGGCTGACACGCCCGAAGTCGGGCATGTCCCGCGGGGTCACGTTCGCCCAGCTCGCGCCGCCATCCCGGGTCACGTGTACCAGGCCGTCGTCCGAGCCCGTCCAGATGACGTCGATGTCCACCTTGCCCGGTCCCACGGCGAAGATGGTGGCGTAGACCTCGGGGCCGTTCATGTCGCCCGTGATCGGCCCCCCGGAGCGACCCAGCGTCATCGGGTCGTGCCGGGTGAGATCCGGGCTCAGCTGCGCCCAGCTGTTCCCCCCATCCTCGGACTTCCACAGGCGACTCGACGACGTGAAGAGCACGTTCGGGTCCAGGGGCGAGAAGATGATGGGAAAGGTCCACTGCCAGCGATCTTCCATCTCGAGGGCCGGCTCGCCGGAATAGAACCACGGAAACGGGTTCACCTCCCGCGACGTGCCGAGCTCCTTGTTGTACTTGTCGATGTAGCGCCCGTTGTTCGTTCCCGAGAAGAAGATGTCCAGGTTCTGCGGATCGGGCGCGATGTAACCCGGCTCGCCGCCGCCCACGACGTACGCGACGTCCATCGACCCCTCGGTGATGCTGTTGGGCTGACCCGCCAGCGGGTTCACATCGTCGCTGCCCAGGCGGCTCGCGTTCCATGCGGAAGGCAGGCACAGCGTGCTGTTGTCCTGCTGCGAGCCGCACACGTGGAAGGGGATGTGGGCGGTCGTGACGGCCTGGTAGAACTGCGAGGTGGAGAACTCCTGGTCCGTCCACTGCGCTCCCGTCTCGAAGCTCACCGCGCCACCGCCGTCGTTGCCCACCACCAGGTGCGCCGGATCGTCGGGATCGACCCAGAGGTCGTGGAAGTCACCGTGCGTGCCGTTGTCGATGACCTCCAGGGTCGCGCCGCCATCCGAGGACCGGAAGAGCGACGTGTTCTGCATGTAGACGACGTCCGGATCCTGATGATCCGCGAAGACGTGCGTGTAGTAGAACGCCCGCTGGCGGACCCGTCGCTCGTCGTTCACCCTTTCCCACGTCGCGCCCCCGTCGTCACTGCGGAACAGTCCACCCTCGTCGTGCTCAGCCAGCGCGTAGACGCGATCCGAGTCCGCGGTGGTGATGGCCAGCCCGATGCGGCCGACCATGCCCTGCTGCGGCATGCCCGGATTGCGCGTCATCTCCGTCCAGCTGTCCCCGCCGTCCGTGCTCTTGAACATGCCGCTGCCCGGCCCGCCCGACGAGGCGGTGTATTCCTTGCGGAAGGCCTGCCAGAGCGAGGCGTACAGGATGTCGGGGTCGTTGCGGTCGATGACCAGATCGATGGCGCCCGTCTCGTCGTTACGAAACAGCACGCGCTCCCACGTGTCGCCGCCGTCGTTGCTCCGAAAGACGCCGCGCTCGTCGCTGGGGGCGGAGTACTTCCCGAAGGACGCCACGTAGATGACGTCGGGGTTGGTCGGGTGGATGCGGATCTTCGATATGCCGTGCGAGTCGCGGAATCCCACGTGCTCCCACGTCTCTCCGCCGTCACGACTCCGGTAGACGCCGTCACCGGGCAGAATGTTGCCGCGAATGCACGTTTCTCCCGTGCCGATGAACACGAGGTCGGGATTCGTCTCGCTCACCGCGACCGCACCCACGGACGCCGAGTTGATCTGGAAATCGGTGACGGAGAACCAGTTGTCTCCACCGTCGACGGTCTTCCAGAGGCCTCCGCCCACGGCCCCGAAGTACGCCTCGTCGGGGCGGCCCGACACGCCGCTCACGGCAATCGACCGGCCACCCCGGTCGGGCCCGATGTTGCGCCACTGGTAGGAGTCGAGGAGGTCCTGCAGAACGGCATCGACACCGCCAGACTGTCCGGCCGCGGGCGTCGAAAGCAGCGCGGCCATCACAAGGGCGGAGCAAGTCGCGGAAAGACGAGCGAAGAATCGCATACGAAGCATCCGGATTAGGAAACAGATCGGGACGGGGTACGTCGGGAGGGAGATCATGAAAGTTAGGCCAGGTGCACCGCGCTCGCACCGGGCCAAGAGAAGAGCCGCACCGCTGCCGTGCTTCAGACCCGTCCCGTCGGAGGCGATACGTGGTCGTCTGACCCCGCGAGGCGGCGTCCCGTCCAGGAAAGCGATCCGGCCAGGAGCTTCGACAAGGGCGGGTACTCCGGATTGAGCCGGTAGTCGCCCGTGACCCAGTAGGAATACCCGCTCGGGACGTACGTAAGCTCGTAGAAGGTGAGCGACTCGCGCACCAGGTTCGGCACAGCCTGCGCGAAGACCGCCAGCGCCAGCGCGGCGACGATCAGGAAGTCCCTGCGTCCCTCCACGTCAGCCGACGTCAGGCTGGAGCGCCCGGTCAATCGCCCGCCCCACCCGGTGGCGCGGCGGAGCACGAACGATGGAGTCGCCGTCGCGATACACACGGCAGCGAGGGCCGTCCCCCTCGTCCCGCTCGGTCCACGGGTGCGGCCCGGGCGCCACGTCCTCCCCGTTCACGAGGATGGACGGGGAGCCGAGCCCGCTCAGGCGGAGCGGACACTCGGGGTCGTCGCTGCTCCACTCGGTCCATACCGCGGGCGCCCCGGAGCCCCGGCACGACGCCGTGAGGATCTCGCGGGCGAGGTCCACGTTCGGACACCCCGGGTCGTAGACCAGTTCGATCTGAAGTCTCAGTGACAGCTTCGCCTCCTCACCTTCCGTTTCCGTCAACACCGACCTCGGCGGGCCCACCGGGGCTGGCGGGCGTCTCGACGTCCGCGCAACGTACGACCGTCGATCACCCGCGCCGACCTGCATTCTACATGCCTGTTCCCCGAATCGCCCGTCTCGCGTGCCGGCTGACGGCGGCCGCCTTCCTCGTCGCCCCCGCGACGCTCGTCGCACAGGACACGCCGCCCGCGGCCGGCCCCGTCTCCCGGGGCGAGCCAGGAGCCGCGCCCCCCGAGCAGCGCTACGGCGACTGGGTGCGGCGCCTGCCATTTCGCCCGCAGGAGTACGCCTTCCGGCGCTCGAACATGATCCGGCTCCTGAGAAACAGCGGGGGTGGGGTGTTCATCGCGCCGTCGTCCGACGGGACCACCGCCGGCGACACCTTCCGTCAGCTGGAGGACTTCTGGTATTACACCGGTCTCGAGGTCCCGAATTCCGTCCTCGTACTCGACGCCGAGCGTGATCGCTCGATCCTCTTTCTTCCCGACACCGACTACCGCTTCGAGAACCCCGGCCGCCCCAACGACTTTCCCGGCCGGCCGCTCCTCGGCGACTACCAGCTGCGCAGCATCGCGGGGATCGAGGAGTACCGGCCCATGGCGGACTTCGACGGATACCTCGCGCAGACGGTCCGTGCGCGCACCCTCGTGCGCGTGAACGGCGGCTCGGCCGGCGCGCTCGCGGAGCCCGAGCTCCCCCGCTTCGGGGCTCTCGACCCCGACCGCGCCATGATCCTCCGGCTCCGGGCCGAGTATCCGAACATCCGACTCGCGAACGCCTTTGAGGAAGTCGCCCAGGGTCGCATGGTCAAGAGTCGATACGAGGGCGAGCGCATGCAGATCGCAGCCGACGCGACCGTGCAGGCGATCCGCGCCGCGGCCCGCCGCATCGCCCCGGGGGTCGACGAGCGTACCCTCCAGGGCGAGTTCGAGTCCACGTGCCGGGCGCTCGGAGCTCAGACCATTCCCTTCACGCCCATCGTGAAGTCCGGCCCGAACAGCCTCTGGCCCTGGCGCGTGCTCGCGGCCCACTACGACCGGCGCAACCGTCCCATGGAGGCCGGGGATCTCGTGATCCTCGACGTGGGCTGCGAAATCGACGGGTACATCTCCGACGTCGGACGCACCTTCCCCGTGAGCGGGACGTTCTCGGCCGAGCAGCGCGAGAAGCTGGAGCTCAGTACGCGCATCGCCGACGCGATCATCGCCGCGATCCGTCCGGGCGTGACCTTTCGTGAATTGACGCGCATCGCGTACGAGGCGATCCCCGACCACGAGGAACGCCACATGCAGACGCCCTTCTTCTTCGGCCATCACATCGGGATGAACGCGGGCGACCCGGCACTTCCCGACGAGCCGCTCCAGGCGGGCATGGTCTTCACGGTAGAGCCCTGGTACTACAACCACGAGCTCCAGATCGCAGTCTTCGTGGAGGATGTCGTACGGGTCACGGACGACGGCGTCGAGGTGCTCACGCGCGGTCTCGCACGCACCCCCGAAGCGCTGGAGGCGATGGTCCGATGAGCACGGGGGACACCGACGACCTGGCGGCCCGCACCGAAGACGGCGACGGCATCCTCTGCATCCGCAACCCCGAGACCCACCGGGGATGGAACGGCATTCGCTACCGCACCGGAATGTCGGCGAAGAATGTCGGCTCCAGAGCCCTCTCCATGAACGTCGCGACCGTTCCCCCGGGTGCCGTCGCGTACGCGCACATCCACGTGGACTTCGAGGTGATGCTCTTCATCCTTCAGGGGCGGGTGCGCCACGAGTACGGAGAGAACCTCCAAAAGTCGATGGACAACGAGGCCGGAGACTTCATCTTCATCGAGCCGGGCGTGCCGCACGAGGTCGTGAACCTGAGCGACACCGAACCCGTGATCGCCGTCGTGGCGCGCTCCGACGCGTCGGAGTGGGAGAACATCGTGGACTATCCGTCGTCGAGGAGACCGGCCCCGTGAGCGGAAGAGTGGAAGGCCTCTGGGTCAAGCGCGCGCATCGCGGGCCGATGGATCCCGTGGACGCGGTCACGCTCGTGGAAGGCGAGGGCATCGAGAGCGACGCCAACCGAGGGCGCTCCAAGCGTCAGGTCACGGTCATCGAAAAGGAGATCTTCGACCGCATCTCAGCGGAGCTCCCCGACGTCGAGCCGCACATGCGTCGGGCCAACGTGATGGTGAGCGGCGTGCGCCTGAAGGAATCACGCGGCCGGGTGCTCCGGCTCGGCGACGTGCGCCTGAGGATCTTCGGCGAGACGCGCCCGTGCGAGCGGATGGACGCTCAGGTTCACGGGCTCACGCAAGCCCTGGACCCCGACTGGAACGGGGGCGTTTTCGGGGTGGTCCTGGACGACGGAGAAATCCGGGTCGGGGACGACGCGGTGCTCGCGCCGGAACCCTAGTCCTCCACCACGTCGGCGAGCCGCTCTACCGCCTCCACGATCTGCGCGTCGGTCAGGTAAGGCGCCGGCCCGAAGCGCAGGACCGTGTCCCGATAGTCGGTACGCACGCCCCGCTCGAGAAGGCGCTGGTGCAATCCTCCCGCGTCCGGAGCTTCCAGCGCCAGGAAGCCGCCACGGGCTTCGACGGGGACCGTCGCGTGCAGACGCACGACGGCCGGGTCCAGATCGAGCGCCGCGAAGGTATCGGCGAGCAGGCCTACCTGATGCTGGCTGACCCGACGCAGGAAGTCGGGGTCGAGCCCGTGCGCGACGAAGAAGTCCATCACCTCGGCGCCACGGTACGCCGACGTCGGATCGTACGTCGAACCCGCGAAGCGGGCCGGGCCCATGCCATAGCGCACCTCACCCGGCACCCGCGCGTCGGCTAGCTCGGCGAACTCGGCGAACCAGCCGGTCACGACCGGACGAAGCGCGCAGTCGGGCGGCACGCGCAGGGCGCAGTTCCCCTCGCCGAGCTGCAGGTACTTGTAGCCGCCTCCGACGACGAAGGCGCCCTCCATGCCGTCCAGCGAGAACGGTACGGCCCCGAGGGAATGGTAGGCGTCCACGAGCAGCTCCGCTCCGCGGCGGACGCACGCGTCGGCCACCAGGGGAAGCTCCGGCACGATCAGCCCGCTGCCGAAGAGCACGGACGACACCATCGCGGCTGCCGTCTGGTCGTCGACCCGCTCGGCCACCCTCTCGGCCAGCGACTCGACGGGGTCCCAGCGGACCTTCACCACCTCGACACCCTCCTCGGCCAGCCGGTCGAGCTGGCGGCGAATGGAGTGGAACTCGCCGTCGGTCGTGACGATCCGCGGGCGATCACGCAGCGGCAGCGCGGACAGGAACCGCACCACCAGCGCGTGTGTGTTCGTGTCGAGCGTGATATCGCCGGTGCAGCCGCCCATGAGCGCACGGTATCCCTCGGCGACGCGTTCCACCCGCCGGGCCACGTGCGACCACTTGCCGTCCGCGTGCTCTGCGGCATCCATCCACGCCCGCTTCTGTCCCTCGAGCGCGACGTCGGGCCATGCCTGGTGCGAGTGCCCGGTCAGAAGCAGGCGCTCGGCCACTCGGAAGGACCGGTAGTGCTCCGCGAGCGAGTTGGGGCTGCGCGCCAGCGTCTCGATGGAGTGCGTCATGCGCGGGGCGTCAGAGAGCGGCCCGGATCTCCCACAGATCCGGAAAGAGTGGCTGGTTGAGGGTCGAGCGAAGGTAGGCCGACCCCGCGGAGCCACCGGTGCCGGACTTCGAGCCGATGGTGCGTTCGACCATCTTCACGTGTCGGTAGCGCCACTCCTGGATCCCCTCGTCGAGATCCACCAGGCGCTCACACAGCTCGACGTTGCGCGAGTCCCCCCGATACAGCTCGATGAAGACGGTCTGAAGTGCCTCCGAACGTCCGACCGGGGCGGTGACGTCGCGCTCGAGTTGGTCTGCAGGCACGGCGTATCCCTCCTGGGCGAGGTAGGCGAGCACGGCATCCCAGAGCGTGGGCCGATTCCACCGACGCTCCAGGGCGAGTCTCGCCCGGCTCCCCTCGGGGAACCGCTCCACGGACGCCCACGACTTCCTCCCAAGCGCGAACTCGAGCTGACGAAACTGGTCGCTCTGGAAGCCGCTGGCGCTCTCGAGCCTCTCGCGGAAGGTGAGAAACTCGGTGGGCGTCATCGTCTCCAGCACGTCGAGCTGCGAGACCATGACCTTCAGGATGGTCAGAATCCGCCGGAGCGTGTGCTGTGCCCTCGACGCGTCGCCCTCGCCGAGCAGGCGCCCGCAGTAGTCGATCTCGTGCAGCACCTCCTTGAACCAGAGCTCGTACACCTGGTGAATCACGATGAAGAGCATCTCGTCGTGCTCGACCTCGTCGCGCGGCTGCTGGAGCGAGAGCAGCTCTTCGATCTTCAGATATCTGCTGTAGGTAACCGCTTCGGACATCGTGTCTCCGGAAGTCATGCGAGCATGAGGAGGATCGCCAGGTACACCCCGTATCCCGAAAGCATGGCGATCCCCGCGCCGCGACCGATGGCTCTCGCCCGCCAGGCGAACCACGCCAGCGCGGCGCTGGAGATCAGCATGACGGGAAGGTCGAACGCCGCGAACCGGACCGAAACCGGGATCGGCTCGGCGCTGAGAAGTGCGGACACGCCCATGATGGTCAGGATGTTGAAGATGTTGCTCCCGACGATCGCCCCGACGGCGACGTCGCTTCGCTTCTCGAGCGCCGCCAGGACGGTCGTCGTGAGCTCCGGAAGCGACGTTCCCACGGCGAGTACCGTCAGGCCCACCACGGTCTCGGGGATCCCGAAGCGGGCGGCGAAGTCCACGGCGGACCGTACCAGCATCTGGGCACCGAGTGGCAGCATGACGAGCCCGGCCAAGATGAACAGCCCGATCGTGGGCGGACGGTGGGGCAGGCCGAGGACCCAGTCCAGCGGAGTCGACGTGTCCGCGTTCGCCTTCGCCCGGAGCGTCGACCCCGCCGTCGTGGCCATGATCACGCCGAAGGCGACCAGCAGCGCGGCGCCAACCGGCCGGCCGAGCGTGCCGAAGGCACAGACCGCCGCGAATCCGACGGAGGCCGCGATCATGATGAAGGCGTTGCGCCGTGCCGCGGCATCTTCGTACACCAGCGGAAAGATCGCCGCCGCCGCGCCCCCGACCAGGAGGACGTTCGCGATGTTGCTCCCGACCACGTTGCCCAGGATGAGGTTCGGATACCCCGTGACGGTGGCCTGGACCGAGACGACGAGCTCGGGAAGCGACGTTCCGAATCCGACGACCGTGGCCGCGACGACGGCGGCGGGAATGCGCAGCCTTCGCGCGAGACCGACGGCGCCGCGCACGAGCAGGTCTCCGCCCATGAGAAGATAGATGAAGCCGGCGAAGAGCTCGAGGTAGATCACGAGGACGCCTCGGACACCCCGGTACGCCGGGCGATCGAGTAGAGTCGTCCGGATTCCGGCTCGGGGTAGGCATTCCAGCGCAACCACTTGTACGAACCGTCCCGGCAGAGGAAGCGGTTGTCGAACCGGATCGTCGGACTGCCGCCCGCGAGCTTCTCGATCTCGAGCAGGGTCGACGCCACGTCATCCTCGTGAACGAGATCGAGGAAGGGACGCGCGAGGAGCTCGTCCTGCGTCCAGCCGAGTTCCCGAGAGAACGCCGGGTTCACACGCTTGAAGTACCCGTCCGTCCCCGCGATGCAGAGCATGTCGATGGAAACCTCGAAGAACTTCCGGTATTCCGAGAGCAGGCCGACCTGCTTCTCGAGGGCCTCCGCCATCCCATCGAAGGTCCGGGCGAGCATGCCGACCTCGTCCTCCTGGGAGATGTTCGCGCGCGCCGCAAGATCCCCCGCCGCGATCTTCTCGGCGGTCTCGGCCATGCGGTGGATCGGCAGCGCGACGCGGATGCCGATGCCGGTTCCGAAGAGAATGGCGAAGGCAGCGAGGGCCAGCGCGAGCCGACGCATCTGCCCTCGGAATTCGGCGATGGGGCGTTCCTGCTCCGCCCGGTCGATCTTGACCGCGACGCCCCACCCCGTGGATGGGACGAGGCGCGTCGCGAGCAGGACCGGCGCGCCGCGGTAGTCCACGTACGTTTGCATGACCTCGGCGGGGCGACCTTCCAGCGACCGCGCCAGGGCATCGCCGGCGCCGACCGTGAAGCCCGAACCCTCTTGGCCATCCGGCGGGAAGCGGAGCGGGTGCAGGACGCGGGCCACGCCGGCTTCGTCCCGCACGACCACGATCGTCTCGCCGGTGTCGCCGAGGCCACTTTGGTTGCCCGACAGCTCCTCGATCTCCGTCGTGAGGAGCACCGCGCGGAGAACGCCGACGCGTTCGCCTTCCTGCAACATCGGAGCCACGAAGATCGCGAGGGGGGTCTCCGAACCCCGGAAAACGACCCCGGTGAAGCGGACGGCGGTCCCGTCCTCGGATTGCCCGACCGTGGGCTGATCCAACGCGGAGAGCGTGGTGGCGTCACCGGCGCTCGCTACGAGGCGTCCCATCGTGTCGTAAGCGCCGAGCGCCACGATTAGGGGTGATGCGGCCTCCGCGTCGACCAGGATCGCTTCGAT
>Ga0222714_10004918_pt1 | contig 12919 bp, 7 predicted proteins | sample C33_3DmetaG_FD_165048 | JGI IMG/M metagenome (GOLD analysis project Ga0222714, IMG submission 165048) | Estuarine water microbial communities from San Francisco Bay, California, United States - C33_3D | ecosystem: Environmental > Aquatic > Marine > Unclassified | place: USA: California... | reverse complement strand
TTGCTAGCGAATGGTTCGAAGATGACATTCGTTCAGGAGTTGTTCCAGAGGTTGCGGCGATCGTTGTGCCAAAAATCGACAGTGTTGATGCGCTCAATACGGTGAACGACGCCTTGGAGGCGAACGCTCTCGGTCACATCGGAGTGATCGCCGGTATTGAAACCGCTCTTGGGGTTGCAGATGCGCGGCAATTGCTCGCCCACAATCGGGTGATCGCTGCTTACTTTGGCGCTGAAGACCTCATCGCCGATATGGGCGGTGTTCGGACAGCATCGAATGAAGAAGTGCTGTACGCACGAAGCGCAGTTGCACTCGCGGCGCGCCTTGGCGGAGTCCCACTTCTTGATCAGGTGGTCACCGACTTCAGAGATGACGAACGTTTTGTTGCAGAGTGCGCACAAGCAAGAGCGATTGGCTACTCGGGCAAACTGTGCATTCACCCCGGTCAGGTTCCTTTGGCGAACGCAGCGTTCGTTCCATCGGCCGAAGAGGTCGACCGGGCGCGTCGTTTGCTTGAGGTATATGAGCGAGCGACATCTGAAGGTCTCGCCGCAATTGATTTTGAAGGCCAGATGGTTGATGAACCTCTGGCAGTCCAAGCACGTCGTGTCGTCGCGACGGCTGAGGAATAGGAGAACAAATAATGGCTGACATCATCCCCAAAGGAATGTGGTTCGAAGAACTCACACCAGGTCTTGTTGTGCAACATGCGCTCCGTCGCACGGTGACCGAGTCAGACAATGTGCAATTCACTGTGGCGACGATGAACCCTGCGCCCCTTCACCTCGACTTTGCGTACGCCGAAACAACGCAGTTTGGCCGGCCGTTGGTGAACTCGATGTTTACGGTCGCTCTCGTCGTAGGACTTTCTGTTCATGAACTCACGCATGGAACGACCGTTGCAAACCTTGGGTTCGAGAAGGTGAACTTCCCGGCGCCGGTGTTCCATGGTGACACCATTCGAGTCGCGTCAGAAGTGCTTGAGGCTCGGCCGTCAAAGTCACAAGATGATCGAGGAATTGTCACGTTCGAACACCGCGGGTACAACCAAGACGACGTACTTGTCTGCGCTGCTGTTCGACAGGCGATGATGCATCGCCGCCCAGGCTGAGAGTTGAACTAGTCAGAGGATTTCACTGAAGCAAGACTTGCTTCAGTGTTCTCAGGAATGGGTGGCAGTCGAAGTGTGAGCAGCCAGGTGAGGGCGACAAACACTGCGCATCCAGCAAGTGCGACGGGCAAGCCACCAGCCAGAAACAGCAATCCTGAGAGCAGGGTCCCAACAAGCCGTCCGGCCGCGTTCGCCGAGTAGTAGAAACCAACGTCGAGTGCAACACCCTCGTCATTCGAGTAGGCGAGAACTAAGAACGAGTGCAACGCCGAGTTCATTGCAAACACCGCACCGAACGTGACGAGACCGATCACGACTACCCAGGTTCGAGCAACATCAAGTGCAACAAGGGTGGCGAGAGCGGTGGCGGTAACAACAAGAATGAACCCCCATTGGCGGGTAGCGAGCACTTCATCGGTTGTTTGGCCGTTGCGCGTCAGGATCCGTGGTGCAGACGACTGCACCATTCCGTAACCAATGACCCACACGGAAAGAAACGCTCCGACAGCCTCGTGAGCCCAGCCAAGTTCATTGGCGAGGAACACAGGCAGCGCAACGACGAACCAAATGTCGCGAGAACCAAATAAGAAAAACCGGGCAGCAGATAGCCGATTGATTTCTGACGACTTTGAGAGAATTGATCGAAGCGGGGCCTTCTTTTTTGCTTTTCCAATGTCTGCGTTGAGAAACAACAGCAGGGCAATGACGGTGACCGCAAGTGCGCCGGCCATTGACCACAGGGTGGCGACATAGCCAATCCACGAGAGCAGTCCCGCCCCCAAGAAGAAACCGACACCTTTGAGAGCGTTCTTTGAACCGGTGAGGATGGCAACAAGTCGAAACAGTCCGCCATCTCCTGCGACCTCTTTGACAGCGCTCTTTGACGACATTTTTGTGAGATCTTTTGCTACTCCTGAGAGCGCTTGAAGCGCCATCACAAACGTGACGGCGAACCACACCGGCCAGTCATCAGATAAGAAACTCATTGCCGCCAGTGAGAAAATCTGCGTGGTAAGTCCTGCGATCAAAGTGACGTTGAGTCCGCGTCGAGAACCCACCCAACCGCCCAGAAGGTTGGTCACAATGCCCATGAATTCGTAGGCGAGAAAAAGGAACGCGATTTGTACCGCTGAATACCCAAGATCGTTGAAATGCAGAAGGACCAACATTCGAAGCGCACCGTCGGTGAGGGTAAAGACCCAGTAGCCGGCGGTAACGAGGATGTAATTACGGAGGTTCATGAACGATCTGCTGCGAGCTGGACAAGTTCAACGAGGCGATGTGCGTAGCCAAACTCGTTGTCGTACCAGACCAGTACTTTGATGAAGCAGCCGTCGACGACCATCGTCGACGGTGCATCAACGATCCCCGAGCGCGGATCGTTGACATAGTCAGCTGAAACAAGTGGTTTGGTTTCAAACCCCAATACACCAGCAAGAGGTCCCTCTGCGGCCTGCTGAAGAATGCTGTTCACCTCATCAACCGTGGTGTTACGCGCCATTGATACCGAGAGGTCAGTGAGAGACGCATTGAGCATTGGCACACGCACAGCAATGCCGTTGAGGCGACCAGCGAGTTCGGGGACGATCATGGTGACCGCCGTGGCCGAGCCAGTTGACGTCGGAATCAAACTATTGAGCGCTGAGCGGGCTCGTCGGAGGTCTTTATGCGGAGCATCGACGATGACTTGAGTATTCGTGACGTCGTGAATCGTGGTGAGAGTTCCGCGTTCAATACCAATCGCCTCATGCAACGTCTTCACCACTGGGGCGATTGAGTTCGTCGTACAGCTTGCCGCTGTTGCAATGGGGAAAGCGGACGGCGAGTACAGGTCATCGTTGCATCCGATAACAACATTGAGGACGCTGTCGTCCTTCACCGGGGCAGCAACAATGACCGACGTTGCTCCGTTGTTGAGGTGTGGCTGCAGGGTTGAGACAGATTTGAATTTGCCAGATGACTCGATGACAATGTCAACCCCAGCCTTCGACCAGTTGATCTCTGATGGTGAGGCTTCGTTCGAATAGGTGACATCACTTCCGTCGATGATGATGGTGTCGCCGTCGACGCTGACGTCGCCTTCATAACGCCCATGTACGGTGTCAAACTCGAAGAGGTGCGCTGCTGTTTCTGCGTCGCCCTTCAATTCATTGATGTGAACGAGTTCTAATGATGGGTGATTGTGAAGTGCTCGGGCAGCGAGCCTGCCAATGCGACCAAAACCGTTGATACCAACGCGAGCCATACAGCCAGCAAAGCATAGTGTGGCGATGAACTCAACTTAACCCGAGTGAACGACAGGTGAACTTTTGGTGCGCTCACACTTTGTACACGAGCGTTCCAGTTGCGCACACCTTCCCTGAGTTTGCGCCTGTTACTTCGGCTGAGCAGAACACGATCGACCGTCCTTGCCGAGTGATCCACCCTTCGCAGACCGCATCTTCATCGCTGATTGCGCCCATGTAATTGATGTTCATCGAGATCGTGACCATTCGCGTCGGTTCAACTCCAACTCCGCCAAGGGCAGGTACCACAGCGGTATCGATGAGGCTCGCGATCGCTCCACCGTGCAGGATGCCCGCAGGTTGCATGATCTCTGGCTTCAATGGCATTCGAAGCCGGGCGTAACCAGCACGAATGTCTTCAACAATGAACCCCATGTGAAGGTTCATGTTGGTGTCCTGGTCCCAACTCGGGAACCGTGACCACACTTCGCGAATGTCGTCGGTAATTGGAGGGAAATCATCGGCGCGCATGTGTCGAACCTAGGCGAGACGGTGACATTTCGCCGAACACGGCGAGAGCGAGTTGCCGCGCGTCATCAGTTTCAGTGACAGAGCTGTAAATCGAACTGGTACCGTTTCATGATCGTGAGTCAGTCGACCCGCCACCTCTCCCATCGCTCGATTGGCATTGGTCTACTGACCTTTGCGGCTAGTCGAGTGTTGGTATTTCTCGGGTTCGGCGTAGTGGCTGTTGCACGAACACAGGAAGACGCACGCAATGGCCTCGAGCGCGTTTCTATGTTGAGACATGTCCGAGATGTTGTGTCGAGGTGGGATGGCTACTGGTACCTATCGATTGTCGAGTATGGCTATCCGAGATCGATTCCCGAAGGAGTCACGTACTTCATGTTGGAGGCGCGTGCGGCGTTCTTCCCGGGGTTCCCGTTCCTCGTGCATGTAGTTGACAACATCATTCCGGGCAGCACAATCACCACTGCCATGCTGCTCAATCTTGTCCTCGGCGCGACTGGAGTTGTCCTCGTTGGCATATTGACCAGACGACTTGCGAGCGAAGAGGCCGCGGTAGCGGCGATGGTCCTATGTGCAATGTTCCCCGGGTCGTTCAGTCTCTCGATGGCGTACAGCGAAGCGTTGATGGTGGTCGCAGTAGGGTTTGCTCTCATCGCGATGGTTGATGAAAGGTGGCTACTTGCAGGTGTTGCCGGGGCAGTGGCAACTATGACGAGACCGAATGCGATTGCTCTGGGTTTAGCGTGTCTTGCAGCACTCGCCGTTGCAAGAACCCCGACTCGAACACGCGCAATGATCGTGGCTTCAGGAACGCTGGTTGGTGCCGGTTTCGCGTTCACGCAGTGGTACATCGGAAACCGGGCCGGCGAGCCACTGGTCTGGTTTCGCATTCAGCGTGAAGCATGGGGTGAAGGTGTGAGCTTTGGTGCATCAACGGTGCGACTTTGTGTCGAGTGGATGCTGAACCCGCTGTCCTCACCAACTCGGGCTTTGACAATGATTTCTGTCCTCGCAATTTTCGTTGGACTGTTCCTTATGAAACGCGTCAAATTGCACCGCGTGGTGACCTCTTACAGCGTCGGAGTACTGCTGTTGACCATGACCGCTGCAACGACGACACCTCGGCCACGGTTCGTATTTGTTGCGCTGGGTCCAATCATTGCTGGGGCTATTTGGTGGATCGATCAGGTTCAGGTTTCCCCGCAGCGGCGTCGAACGGTTGAACTTGCAGTCATTGGGACCTGCGCGACCGGACTGGTATCTCTCTCTGCGATCTACGGATTACTCGGTGCTATTCCGTGACCGATCGGTTTCAAATGACAAAACAGCGCCCACATTGGTGGATTCTCGGTATCTGGCCAATGGTCGTGTTACTGCTTGACCATCCAGGCCGCAGTAACGCTGACACCAAATACGACCTGTTGACGGATCCGGGTCGGCTCATGTCAGCAGCGCTTTCAACCTGGAACGAGAACCTTCATGGAGGCTGGGTCCTCCAGCAGCATGCGGGTTACCTTTGGCCGAGCGGGCCATTCTTTTGGATGACAGAAGCGTTTCCAGACTGGGTACAACAGCGCCTGTGGATTGCGCTCATCATTGCGTTGGCCGGCCTTGGCGCTCGCTGGGCCGGAGCACTTCTTGGGATAGGGAGTGCCTCTGCCGTGGTTGCGGGGATCGTCTATCAGTTGTCTCCGTACACGGTTCCATATATTTCAAGAACTTCAGCGATGTTGCTGCCTTGGGCGGTAGCGGGGTGGGTTCTCGGCACAGCAATTTTGGCCACTCGTGGGCCATGGCCGAGGCCAATAGCGATCATGGCCTTGCTGATTGCCTCTGCAGGCGGGGTGAACTCAACAGCGATCGTAATGATCACACCACTTCCGTTGTTGTGGTTCTACTGGTCGTACCGGTGTGGAGAACGATCAGGAGTTCATGCATTTGGGCTGGCAGTTGCATCCGGGGTTGCATCGCTGCTTGCCAGTGCGTGGTGGGTCGCTTCGGCGGTCATCGGGTCACGGTTTGGCCCTGACTTACTTGGATTTTCAGAGACACTCAGAGACGTCTCCTCAACTTCCACTTCCGTGGAAGTTGTTCGCGGTAGCGGCTATTGGTTGACCTACGTGGTTGAGACGTCTGGCGTGGCGACTTCAGCAAATGGAAGGTTCCTGACCGAGTACCCACTCGTCGTCGTCACTACATTTGTCGTGGCTTTCGCTGGGCTCATCGGCGCGTTCTGGCATCGTTGGGAACATCGCGGGTTCGCAGCATTATGTGTGCTTGTTGGCGTGACGCTTGGAGTTGGCGTGCACCCGATCGACAACTCAAGCCCAGTCGGAAGAGTGCTGTTGAGAGTTGTGCCCGATGGTGCGTTGATCGCGCTTCGATCATCAAGTCGAGCCGTCCCACTCCTGCTGTTGATCTCAGCGATTGGAGTCGGTCGACTGGTCAGTGGGCTGCGACTCCGTCCAGTTGTTGCGGTGACGATTCCACTTGTCGGTATGTGTGCTGCCCCATGGTTCTGGATTGGCTCCGTTGTCGATCCGGCCCTCGAGCGACCTCAACACCCTCCACAAGGTTGGGATGAACTACTTCGTGCAGCAGAAGCGTTTGACCGCCTTCTCGTCATACCTGGCTCAGAGTTCTCGACATTCTCCTGGGGTCACACTCAAGACCCTCCGTGGACCTCGCATGTTGACGTTCTGACTCGCGAGTTACTTCCGCTCGGTTCCCCTGATCGAATGGAGCTTCTGCTTGCGCTCGACGACTCGATTCAAGATGGGGTATTCGATCCAAGTGGTCTATCAACAGTTGCTCGTCTTCTTGGAGTTGATGCAGTGTGGGTTGCTGAAGATGTGAATTTCGGTCGTTATCGCACCGCCCAACTTCAACCAGATGTCCTTCAGGGAGTCGATGGCCTTGAACTCGTTGTTGATGTCGATGATGTCGGGGCAATCTTTCGCGTACTTGAACCCGAACCAGCGAATGCTCGACAGGTTGACCTATGGGGTGGTGGACAGGGAGCACTTGCAGCAGCAAACAGCAATCTGATTTCGGCCGCCGACCTCGTTTGGAGAGCTGGTGATGCCCCATCTGGATCGGTCACCGTGATCACCGAAGGAGATCGCAATCAGGCTCGGCAGTGGAGGACATCACAGGCAACTCGTGGCGCAACCAGCAATCTCTCTGATCTGGAACGTGATGGTGTTCAGCGGCTCACCGCTCCAGACCCCGTGCAGACGAACATTCGATGGTCCCCAGAGTCATTCGTCTCAGTGGTGGCATCGTCTTACGGAGCAACATTCGAATTCACGCCCGAACACCGGGTTTCGAATGCATTTGACGGCGACCTTGCAACGACTTGGTTAGTCGAAGACCCTGAACACACACCTGTATCTCTTGCGATTGAAGGACCGCTGACCTCAATCCATCCGACCGTGGTTGCTGAAGTTGGCGCTGTCCGAGAGATGGTCGCCCGGTTCCGATCTCGCAGTGCTGGGCAGGAAACCGTCTCCCTGCCCGTTCGTGATGACGGAAGTACCGATCGACTTGAACTACCTGCGGACACCTACTTTCTTGAGTTGACGATTACTGATGTTGCACCTGGAACGCGCTGGGCGGGCATCAGCGAGATCGGCGACCATCAAATCGAGGAATGGCTCGTTGTTCCGGCAATGCCGTCGACAACAACCGACATGGTGCTCTCACGCTGGCACGTCGACCGACCTGACTTGAGCCGGACCGACCCTGAGCCAACGATGCGCCGCATCATCATCACTCCGATTGAGAGGGAGATGGTGCTATCCACCGTCGGTATCGGAAGCGCTGGCTCGGAGTGTCGAGATGGGGTTCTTAGTATCGATGGGGTCGATATCCCGATCGCAACCGACGGGCAAGGCACGTGCGATGGCATGCCAATTGTGTTGAGTTCGGGCGAACACGAGGTGATGACCCAAGCAGACCGTCTCATCTTGCGCGACACAGTTCGTGAGTCGTCGCCTGAGTGTTGTTCGTATCGGGTTGATCATGCCTTCGCGAGCGGCTGGGTTGATCGCATTGATGGTGTTCCACTTGAGTCGATGTCTCTCGTCGGAGGCGCCACCGGAGTACACCTGCCTCCCTCCTCGTCGCAGGAAGGAATTGTCAGTGAGTGGGCGCCCGATCGCTGGTACCGGATTGCCTTACTTGTTTCCGCTGCATCGGTAGGTTTCGCGCTGGTCGTCATTGTGTTAAACCCCGGTCGCCGAGGGCGCGAGTTTCGCGGTTCGTATGACAGAGGCACCAGGTCGTTACCTGTGATGGCTCTGGTTTCGGCCGCAACATCCGCAGTTCTCGTCGGCCCCATTTACGGAGCAGTCGTCGCAATCCTTGCCATGGCGATTCCTCGACTGGAGCGTGTTGGTTTGATTGCAATTGGCCTGATCATCGCCGTGACCTGCGGTGAAGTCGTTCTTGATCGACCATCCCATGGAATTGCTTGGCCCAGCCACTTCGAAGTGCTTCATGCACCAATGTTCGCTGCAATTGTCGCAGTCACCACATGGTGTGTCTTTGACTCCTCGAGGCGATGAGGGAATGCCGAACACCACCTCTGCTCCACGTGCTCCAGATCGATCATCTCTTCTGTCGTATGACCCGAGTCTTGATGGAGTGCGAGCCCTTGCAGTCACCTCTGTTGCGCTCTATCACGCCGGCGTTGGCTTTGCCGGTGGGGGCTTTCTTGGGGTCGACATCTTCTTCGTGCTCAGTGGATACCTCATCACAACAGTGCTACTGCGGGAGTTTGTAGTAACTGGTTCGATTTCAGTTGGATCATTCTGGTCTCGAAGAGCCATTCGTTTACTTCCAGCGCTGTTGGTCATGGTGACTGTCGTTCTTGGTGTCACACTCGTGGCTGGTCAGGGCTCGATTTCTGATACCACCCGATCTGATGCAATCGGAACACTCCTTTACATGCAGAACTGGGCAGAAATCTTCAGAGGCGAGTCGTACTTCGAACTGTTCTCACGGCCGAGTCCATTTGTCCACACGTGGAGTCTCGCAATTGAAGAACAGTGGTATTTGCTCTGGCCGGTGCTGGTGGTCGTGTTGGTCCGTCGGGATCGAATCTTGTTATGGGTAACGCTGACGGCGGCAGGACTCTCCGCGAGTTGGATGGTGTACATCACCACACCTGATGATCCATCTCGCTCGTACTACGGGACGGACGCTCGGGCTCAAGCATTACTCATTGGCTCTATCGCAGCAATTGTGATGAGTCGCCAACAGATCGTCATCTCGTCTCATATCAACAAGTTCATGTCCGCAGCTGCGACAGTTGGTCTTCTCGGATGTCTGGGTCTTGTCGTCGCCGTCACCGATGAACAGATTTGGATGTATCGAGGCGGGTTCACCTTGGCAGCACTCACGAGTGTGATGTTGATTGTCGGTATACGTCAATCACCAGCATCAGTTACTGCCCGTTTGATCGCGGCGCGACCATTGGCCCACCTTGGCAGGGTGTCGTACGGCCTATACCTCTGGCATTGGCCGGTATTCATTGCTACCGACGCGCTGTGGCCGACGGGTAACGGAGTCCAACTTGTAATTACGAAACTTGCCGCCTGTTATGTGGTTGCGGCGATGTCGTTTATATGTGTTGAGCGTCCGATGAGACGTCGGTGTTCTGCGCATCCAGCCGCCGCAGTAGCCCTGGTCATCGCCGGGCTAGTTCTTGTTGCGGTTGTTCTGCTCGTTGTTAATGCTGAGAGTTCGCGAGAAGAAGATGGGCGAATCGCTGCCGTTCCGACGATGACGTCGCCAGTGGTGGATGACGCAAACGAACGTTCTGACAACTCGCAAGTGGCGCAGACGGCCGACCCGACAGCAGAACCGGCGGTAGGTGTATCAACGACCTCGACGACAGTTGCCTCTTCGACAACGATTCCAACGAAGAATTTGTCTTTGCTGATACTTGGAGACTCGATCTGGCTCGAACTCGCTGCTTGGAACAAGGAACGACTGTTGATGTCAGGGTGGTCTGTTTCGGCCGATACCAGAGTCGGCTGCGGAACGCTCTCGGATGACTCTCGCGACTGGTGTGATGGTCGGCTCGACTCATGGGTTGAAAGTGTGCAAAGTGATGACCCGTCCGTGGTGCTGATCGGTCTTTCCCATTGGGATTCGTACGACGTTGAGATCAACGGTGAGAAGATTGCCTACGGGACTAAACGGTATGAAAAGGTGTTGCGAGAGTCGTGGAATGAAAACGTGGCGGTCGCGCAGGCGAATGGAGCATCCGTTGTGATCGCTGGGGTTCCTTGTTTCAACCTCGATGACGACCCAACCGGGTTTGACCTCGATACTCGCGTAAGTGCCGAGCGAACGGCAGCTCTAAATCAAGCTGGTCAGGCATTTGTCGAGTCGCTTGGTGGTGAAGTGAAGTGGATTGATATGCGTGAATTGACCTGCCCAGGTGGGACCTATGAGCCAACCATCGATGGGCTTGAACTTCATCGCGACGGGATCCACTATTCAGACGAGGCGAAGCCGCTAGTACTTCAGTGGTTGGGTCTACGACTGGATGATCTGTTTCGGACACCTGTTGCATCGGCTTCGGGATTTGTAAATGAGTAGTAGTTTTTCAACCCTCCGCAGAACGAAGGACCTCGGACCTTTGTCGGGCACCTTGTTACTGCTGTGCCTGTCGTTGTTGCCACCAATCTGGAGCAGCCCGGGTCGTATTGCGGCGGACACCAAGTCGTATCTGATGATCGACCCATGGTCGTTGATGCGTTCAGCATCAAGCCTGTGGAACCCGTCGATTGGGTTAGGAACCGTTACCCATCAGTACATCGGGTACCTGTTTCCGATGGGCACGTGGTGGGGAATTGCTGACCTGTTGTCCATTCCCGACTGGGTGACTCAGCGGCTGTGGTGGGGTTGTCTCGTTGCTTGTGCATCGATTGGTGCTCAACATCTTGGGCGATCACTCGGGCTGACCACCCGCGGAGCGCTGACAGTGGGTATTGCCTACGGGTGGAGCCCGTACCTGTTCACGTACATCTCGCGTATTTCTGCGATCTTGCTGCCTTGGGCGGTATTTCCCTGGATGATTGTGGTGATCTGCCGCGGGTTACGAGATCCTCGGGGTTGGCGGGCCCCGGCCCAGTTCGGCCTTCTCGTGCTGGTGAGTGGCACCGTAAATGCCACCTCAATTGCGTATGTGGTGATGGGTGCCACTGTGTGGGCCATCGTTCAGGCACGAAGCTGGAGGGTTGCTGGCGCTCTGTTGCTGAGGTGCGCCGCATGCAGCACGTTTGTGTCATTTTGGTGGATCACTGCGTTAGTTGTGCAGAGCAGATTCGGGCTCGACATTCTTCGCTTCACCGAGACGTATGAAACGATCAAAAGCACGACCCTGCCATCGGAGCTACTTCGTGGATTCGGTTACTGGTTTTCCTACGGTGGCGACTGGATGGATCCCTGGGTTGGGGCAACCTACGGATTGCTTGCCCAACCTTGGTATCTCTTGCTTGGGCTGGCGATTGCGACTTGTTCCCTTTTAGGTCTTCGGGGGTTGCCCCGGGAAGCTGCCCAACCTGCTGTGTGGCTCGTTCTTGTCGGTCTTGCCGCAGCTATCGGATCAGGATCGACCGGACGCTGGAGCCCGTGGGGGATGGCTTTCCAGTGGTCGATTTCGAATGGTCCTGGCCTTGTCCTTCGTTCTACACAGCGCGCCTTGCCAGTTCTTGTTCTCGGTTTAGCACTTGGCCTTGCCGGCTTTGTCGAGCGTGGTTATCGCAGCGGATGTCAACTTCGTTCAGTTGTCCCGCTTGTAGCGGTTGCCGTTCAAGCACTGCCGTGGTTTGTCGGTGGGATTGCCACCGAAGCAATCACGCGTTCGTCGATTCCTGATTACTGGTATGACGCCGCGGAAATGGTTGGTGATGACACGAGCCACCGGGTGTGGATCACCCCAGGAAGCGATTTTGCGTCATATCGATGGGGAGGGACCATTGACCCGGTGTTTCCGGGCCTTACTGAACGGCCGACCGTTGCTCGAGAACTGATTCCGCTGGGTACTGCTGGTTCAGCCGATCTCATGTCCGATATTGAGCGTCGGATTGCAGAAAACACGCTCTCGCCGGAGGCAATCGTTCCGCTCGCCTCCCTACTCTCCGTTGACACCGTTATCGCCCGAAATGACCTTGAATTTGAGCGTTACGCACTAGCTCGACCTGATGATGTGACCGAACGACTCGATGCTTCTGGTCTCACGAAGGTGTATGAAGGGCCCGACTTGCGCCCCGATGAGGTTCTCGTCGATGAGCAAACATTTGGTGGAACCCCGGGTATTAGGACGGTGCCCGCTCTTGCAGTTTGGAGTGGCGTTGCGCCGTCGATCGTAACGATGCGGGACACGGCACCGATCAATCTGAATGGAAGCGGGGCGACGATCGTCACTATGGCGGAACTTGGCATGATCGACGGCTCAGAGATTCTCTTCGACGCTGACTCGGTTGGTGCTACTGCGAACGGTCTCGCGACCTGGAATGTGTACGGCGACTCGAATCGGCGTGAGGACCGTCGTTGGTACTCGATTGGGGGAATTCTTGGTGCGACACAACAGGCTGGTGAACGCAGTGATGACGAGTCACTCGACATGCTCGGTGTTGCTGCCGATGTGAAGTCTGAGGTCGTCTCTCAGATTGATGGTGGGTTCTCTCAGGTGTCCGCGTCATCGTACGGGTCAGAAGTCATCCTGTCCGCGGAAGATCGGCCTGAACATGCGTTGGATGGTGACCCCTTTACCGCGTGGAGAGGTGCTGCGCTCGAGAGCACGGATGGGCTCACGTGGTCTGGCACCCTGACCTCACCAAGTACCCCGACCTGGCTAAAACTCCTGCAACCAGTTGAGGGGGAACGAACACGCTGGATCACCGAAGTGTCGATCACTTTGCACACCGACGATGGGGAGCAATTTATGACTGTTGCCCTCGATGACCGATCACGTCAAGGCGACGGACAACTGATTCAACTTGATGGCTCGATGTTGAGGTCCATCGACATCGAG
>Ga0222714_10004917_pt1 | contig 12922 bp, 23 predicted proteins | sample C33_3DmetaG_FD_165048 | JGI IMG/M metagenome (GOLD analysis project Ga0222714, IMG submission 165048) | Estuarine water microbial communities from San Francisco Bay, California, United States - C33_3D | ecosystem: Environmental > Aquatic > Marine > Unclassified | place: USA: California... | reverse complement strand
ACTCACGACCCATGTAAGCATAGATGCCGATGAGGAAGTGGAAGACAACGAGTTGGAAAGGACCACCGTTGTAGAGCCACTCATCTAGGGAAGCAGCTTCCCAGATAGGATAGAAGTGCAGTCCAATAGCATTGGACGAAGGAATCACAGCACCAGAGATGATGTTGTTTCCGTACATGAGTGAACCAGCAACTGGTTCACGGATTCCATCAATGTCCACAGGGGGAGCACCGATGAAGGCGATGATGAAACAAGTCGTAGCAGCAAGCAGGCAAGGAATCATCAGGACTCCGAACCAACCGACATAAAGACGATTATCGGTTGAGGTGACCCAGTTGCAGAATTGTTCCCAAGTATTCGATTGTCGTTGTTGTGAAAGTGTAGCAGCCATTGTTTTAAGCAGTTAGTAAGACCATCAGGGAAATGGTGGAGATACTATGCTCCTCGCACCCTTAGCGAGGATATGAGAGACGGATTGATGACCCTGCCTAGTCTCGGTCAAGCGGCAGGGAGGACAATGTTAAGAAAACCTTGATTTCCGTAACATTTGTTTACCTATTTATCATACTACGGTTTCTCGCCTCTGTCAAGTCTCTCTGCTAAATACTTTCAGTGTTTATCACAATTAAAGAAAATGAAAAGACTTCTATTAGCCTTTTCGTTATTCTTTGCCATTCCAGTTAATGCTGCTGAAATCACATCAAAAATTACTGATTCCGTTCAATTGAAAGTTGATGGTGCTGCGATTCAATCGACACGAATTGGTGCTTCATATTCCGTTTCAGGTACAAATATCAAACCTGCTACTGGTCCTTCGGACTTTGGTGGTGTAGGTGGTGCTGGAACCTATGATATCAATACCGCAGGTCAAGCATTCACATTCAGCGAGAGCCTGAATGCTGCTGATACTGTCGTCACTACACAATCCGTAAGTGGTGGTGTGATTGCTTCACCAAACCTTTATGGTGATAGCGTCACCCAAGTTGGTGGTTCTGCTGGATCTCTTGCTGGCACACTATCAACCACTGGTGTTCCTACCGTTACTGCTGGTGGTGCTGGTACTACTGCTACGGGTCAGAGAACCATCGAGTTGAGTGTATTTAAATGAGAAGAATCCTAGCAGGTTTATTCTTGCTAGGGTTTTTTCATAATGATGCCCTAGCAAATACTGTGGTTCCCAACTTTACTAGAGGAACTATCACAGCAGAAACAACATCTCATACTGAAGTTGTAGAGATCATCAAGCAGATTGAATATACAACTGGTGAATCTTATACCGTTACAGGAACAAACATTAACATTCCTAGTAACCCATCTCGCGGTGCAAACTACACCATTCAAACTCCTGGCGCACCATTTCAATTTTCTGAAACTTATCTTGGACCTGGAGTGGCAAAAGAAACATGGATAGAAAGAACTACCACAACCGACTCTACAACAAATTCTATGTCGGTCTTTACACAATAGCAGCAAATGCCATTCTTTGTGGATCCGCAGCAGCTCAAAGTGCTCCGTCAAACACTAACATCGCTGGTCCTAGCGCCTCTGCTACTGGTAATGTTACTAACCAAGCTGTACAAGTATTACAAGGTCCTTACGCCGTCAACACCTACGGTTCTGGAGTATCGTGTCAAGGGCCAACGATGAGCATTTCCCCATTTGTAATGGGGAACTTAAATGGAGGAGCAGATCCAACAGTTTACCAATCGCATAGTGGTAATGCTGGTTTGAGTATGGGATTTAACTTTCCTCTTGATGGAGGTCTTACAGAGATATGTAAATCAAGAGCACGAGTTGAAATCGCAAGACAACAAGCAGAAGCAGATAAAGCCAGATTAGATTTTGAACTTGTCAGATTACTTAAGTGTGGTGAAGCAATTAAGAATGGTATTAGTTTCCATCCACAATCACCATATGCAAAAATATGTTCTGATGTTGTTGTGAAGTATCCAAAAGTTCAGGATGTGGTGAATGGAAATACAACCAATTAAAGTACAGAATGCTGATATCAGAATTGGTGGTCCGAGTATTATTCCAACAATAGACCCACCTGTTGCAAAAAGTGTTGATGTTCCTGTAATCAGAGGACTAGAACTTCCTGTCATCAGGATGCCAGATCCTTCATTTAAGTATCCAACAGTTGATGTTCCAACACAAGAAGAGTTTGATGCTGCTGTGAGGGCAGAAAAAGAAAAGCAAGCACAAGAAGAAGCAGATAAGAACAGGGGGTTACCAGATAGTAAACCTCCACCACCCCCAGTAGTAGCACCAAAAACAGAGCAACCTATAACTCCTGTTATTGAGGTTCCAACGCAACCTAAAACTACCCCAACTTTTACTATCAATGGCATCGATATTAATCTACCTGACCCTTCTCTTGTTGCTACGGCTGGTTCTGTCGCAGTAGTCACAACTGCTGCTACTATGGTTGCTACAACGACATTCAACACAATCAAGAATGCTGCTGAGCCACTTATCAAGGAAGTAACTAAAAAGAAATTCAAGGTCAAGATCAAACAAGTCAAACCCGTCCTTCATTATGTGCTAGCTGAAGGAGGACATATTGATATCTTTGAATACTCTGCTGATGGAACCAGACTTGTAGAGCAGATTGATAATGTAGAGCAATATATTCGTGACCAAGTGGAAATCAACTCTCTCTATGAGATTGATAACAAGATCATTATTGATGATGTGATAGCAGACAAATTTACAAAAGAAGGGCAAAAGAGGTTTAAATCTCTGTTTGCCCCTGCTAAAAAGATTGCGAAGAAACTATCTGCTAGATTATCCTTCTAAGGTTCCCTTTGCTCTACGAATTTCTCTGAGTGGTTCCCAGTCCTTATCTTTTGTTCCACCATCATAAGGAAGAGCATATCCCTCAGTAATCATTTGGTTATTCAAGGATTCGTCTTTTCCATTAATATAAAGGTGTCCGATGATACGACCATACTTCTCAGTAGAATCTGGTTTCTCTGTGCGGATAACAACATCAAAAGAATCTTCTAACTGATGCTTTAACCAATTCTTTGCATCTATTCCAAGTTCTTTTTCTTTGAGGTCTTTCGTGCGACTCTCTGGGGTATCAATACCAGCAAGACGAATTCGCTTAGTGAGAGAAATATCAAACCCCAGATCAATGTTAGCATCAATAGTGTCGCCATCTACAACTCTTCCAACCGATTTGATTCTATAAATGTATGGATCTTTGTCTGCCATTAGAAAGGAAGTTTAAACTCTTTCGTATTTAGTTTGGGAATAGGTAATTTCTCAAATGCTTTGGATACTTGTTTCTCTACAACAGCACCAACAAACTCTTCTGGATTATCCAGGATCTTCTGTGCTTTTTGGTAAGTGATATATGCTCCTACACCAATCGCAGCACTAATGCTCAGACTTGTGAGTGACAGAATCAGACTCAGATGTTTCATCTTTCATCTCCTCGTTTGCTAACTTTAGTATGTAGTAAATGATATATGCTGTGAATATAAGGCCACAACCCAATATTATAACTACTCCCCAAGGAAACACATCCATCAGTATTTTCCTTCAGTACAGTACTGAACTTTCTTGTTGGGATAATAAGGATACAAACCATCTTGAGGTTTCATCCAACCACAACCAATCAACCAATCTTTAGTGAGTGGAGTTGGAGCAACCTGTTCCCATAGTGGTCTCTCAGCAGCCATCTCAAGATACCTAGCAGTCTGATTGAGTTGTTCTTCTGCCCAGTTAGCATCTGCTTCCCAAGGAACAGCACGACTTTGACCGATAGATTCATAGGTCAATCTTGTTTGCTTCATTACCCAAGCAGGGATTTCAGAATCCTGATGAACTTGAGCCATGAATGATGTATGCAATCCACCACCCATAGCATCCTGAACAGCGTGCCATCCTTCATGACGAAGCGTGCCTAGAAATTCTCTTTCATCTCTCAAGAGAGTTTCATTAATAAAAAATCTATTATAGTTTGGTTTGTAAATTCCTACAGTTCTAGGAGTAAAGTATCTATCAGGTGCTAGATAAACTCCAATCTCTAGTTTGTTCAGAGCAGAGATAATCCTTTTGATTTCTTCTCTGAATGGGTCGAAGTCTTCCTTATTAAATACAGCAGATTCTGGTGTAAGTTTTTCTACACCTTCTGTGCATTCAAGTAAAATCATACAACCCATTGCTGCGAGACTGTATGGTTTTACTGTTGGTTGTTTTGATTCTAATGAATTGGCAAATGTTGGAGAAAATAAACTTAATGATAATCCAATTGATACTAATAGCTTCTTCATCCAGACTACAGTCAATTCTTTTTATTTATTCAATCCCAAGAAACATTCTGAACAAGGAAACCAGGCATTACATAAGTCCAAGCACCCAAATCATTACTTCCGCCTACTTTATATTCCCACTTATACTCAAACTTATTATGACTATCCCAAGTCATATATCCATCTTCTTTATCAAATCTTCCTTTAATAGTGAGTCCGTGCTTGTTAGAAAAAATATTACGAGTGCGAAGTGCTCCACCCTTTTCACGAGTTTCAATCACCACACAAGTATCAGGATAGGTTTGAATACCCTGCTCCAACAAACAAGGAGTTTCATATCGGAATGGTCGATAAGTTTGTTCTGGTGTTGCAAGTGCAGGAGCACCAGAAAGAATCAAAGCAAGAGCAATCAGTTTTTTCATCCTACAACCCTCCAGCATACAGTAGCGTTACCTTTTTTAGTAGAAGCAATGTGAGCAAAAGCAGAATAAGAAAGATCTAAGTCAGCATGAGAATATGGACCACGATCATTTACTTTTACGATGACTTGTTTCATATTGTCCTGATTCGTCACCCGAATTTTTGTACCCATAGGTAGATAAGGATGAGCTGCAGTCCAACGATAAGCATCAAACCTTTCGCCGTTTGCAGTAGTTTGACCATGGAATCCATCTCCTAAACCATAGAAAGTAGCAATACCACAGGTAAGACCAGCAATTACAGTTTCAATCATTCTACTTTACAATCAGGGTGCCAAACTTTAAGTTGAGAGCAATAGTGCTCCTTAGCGTTCATTTTATCATAACCATCAAACATTTTCTGATCACGCTGAATCAGAAACACATTATACATGAGGATGCCAATGACAGCAAGAAAGATGTAGGAAGTTTTCATTACCTCAAAATTGATTAAAACCAGTACCAGAGTTCCAACCGCCAGGCCCTTCTTGGAAGTTTTCGGACCCACCTTGGGTCTCTGCTACTGTTGTCCAATTCTGAGTGGCCATTTCATACATTTTTTGATGAATGTCTTCAGGTTCCTTTGATTTGGGCTCATTAAGTTTGCTATAAAGTTCTTCATTCTTTTTCTGAACATACTCCATTGCCTTTTCACTTTTTGGAGCAGATCCAAACCAAGGATCATAAGGTGCTACTACAGGAGCAGGAACACCAAGATAGGTGGGATGAACTTTAAGAGTAGTATTTACTTTTTGAGGAGTAGTCTTTTCCTCAAATTCAGTCTTCGGAATGAATACTTTTTTGATTGCTTTGATTACTTTTTTAATCATGATTTATTTTTATAGGATTTTGGCATGTTTCCATCCATGGAGAACAAAGTCTCATTTCTCCTCCAAGAGATTTACATTTATCAGTGTAACATAAAGCTTCATCTGGAGCTTTTTCTATCAACCTTGGCAAAGGTATTCTACCTCCACCATCATCCCCTGTCAAGCGTTCATAGTCCCTGATTGCTTTGTCCACATCCCTCTTGGTTCTCCTATCAACCACACCAGGGTCTTGAAGCAGTATGTCGTTGATAATGGTCTGAGGGAATAGAGTCCTCTGAGCCTCGTCTAGAAGGTCCCACAGACTATCCTGGGACACTCCTGTGCATTGGGAGAGTGTTGCTACAATACCACTGAGTATGACACTTATAATAATTATTTTCTTCTTATCTGGTTTCTTCTTACCGAAGTTAAAATTAAACATAAAAAAAGAGGAGTAGCAAACACTCCCCTATATTTATTATTCTGTTGTATCAAACCTCTACCGTGATCAGTCGGTTAGCATATTCATGAGCATAATGTGTGCGAGCACCATGAATGCCCCAACCAATCCAACTATACGCATAGTCCATGTAACGATTAATAGACTTACCAGGAGTTTTCATCCTGTCAGCAATTCGTTGCCATTGAACTTCATTCGTAAGATAACGAAGTTGCGTTTGAAGTGACGATGGAGAACCACCATACTTCTTAGCGAAATCACCCAATCCATAATAACGGTTGGCAGATGTCCATTGGATCAGTCCATAACCGCCTCCGCAGTTACTCCAACTGGTCCTACTACCACCTTCACAGATATTAGGCACGAACATAGATTCCTGCTTAATATTGCCCATGATGGTAGCAAGGGCGTTTCTGTCAGTAATACCTTCTTCTTGCAAGAATGCAAGTGTCTGGTTTTCATTCTCATTACACCCTTTACAAATTAGCCTTATCTCTTTTGGCTTTTCGGGAGCAACCTCTTTGGTCGCTGTCTTCTCATCTACAAGATTCAATTTCTCAGTTGTGAAAGGAGGGGGTGGGCCCTGCATCTTGTAGTTGACGAATGGCAGTGTTGCCGCATTGGTTGTAACCGTTGCCAGAAGGGGCAGGGCTACAGTAAAGAAGTTTTGCACTAAATTTAATTGAACTCTACATCCGAATAGAAGGGGGGTACACCTAACCTCTCAGCAGGCACCTTCCTCGGCTCTAAATGTCACTCAAAATCTCATGACGAAAAAACCCACCATTTAGGTGGGTTCTTACATAATAAGTTACTATTTAGATTTTGTCAAGATTTACTCATTCCACCATCCTTCTTGTTTATGAATCCATACTTTTAAATCTTTAACATATTTCCTTAGCATATTTGCTTGTTCTTCATGCCAAAAATCACCCGTCTCCATAAAGAGACGGGTGTGGTTATCTATAGCTTTCAGGATTTGATGAATGGGAGCATTCCAGCACTCCCTCTTGGGAGTATTCCATTCTCTTGGCATTTGTATTCAATTGTATAGAGTTGATTCTTGTGAATTACATCAGTTTGACATAGGTTAGGACCAACCATTACATTACCAGCAATCAAAATTTCAAGAAACATTACCTTTTCTTTCCTCCATTTTTTGCCTTTTTGGCAGTAGCATTTCCTTGGTTCTGCTTCTTATTACCAGCAGAACCTTTCTTACCTTTGTTGGGGGACTTAGACATTATGCTCCTGTGCGGGGTGTGACGAACCCTTCACCGTCTTCGCCTTCTTCACTTTCAACTTTCGTTTCAAGTGCTTCTACTCTTTCTTCGAGAGACGAATCTCTTGCAGGAGCAGGTTCTTCCCAAACTGGTTCAGGTGCTGGTGGAGAAACTACCAACTCTCTTCTTGCTTCTGATTCTTGGCGATGATCATCGTCATCGTCACCACTTTTCTTCATAGTATTGATACCGAATGTGGCAGCAGAAGCTGTGAAAACGGTAGCAATGAAGGTGGGGTCCATCTTAGATAGAGCCCCAGCATAGCTTGCAGTAAGAAGAGCAGCAGACCAACTCAATATTAAAACACGAATCAAAGTACTCATTTTATTTTCTTTGTTCTTATTCATCAGTCTTATATGTGATGAAGTCTAAGATATTTAGACAGATTAGAATCTAAATTTAACTTTTGCAGAAACTGCAGTGTTGTTAATTCCATCAGCAATTTGGTGCAGTCCTTCAAGGTAAATTGTCTGGTTGTAATCAACAGCAGCAACTACTTGGAAGTCGGCACTTGTATTTACAGATGCCTCTACACCGATACCGAATCTATCATTTTTCTTACCACCAAAACGATGAGTAAGTGAAAGACCTGCCTCACCAGTATGAGTAGTCTTATTGACTTCATCAACTCTTCTTGCAGACTGAATAGATCCGTTCTCAGCAAATCCATCTCTATGATATCCACCAACCGTATAACCTACAAATGGGGTAATAGACTTATTGACATGCCAATAAAGTCTATTGTTTACCCACCACTCTTGGCCGCTGGTTTCGCTATCATTATTAAAGACTCCCTGAACATTTCTAGAAACAGAATATTTGTTTTGGGCAAATCCAGCATTCGTGCGAAGTGATAAGGTATTACCGCGCATCATGCTGAATACACCATAATGATTGGTGCGAAGTTTAGAAGTGCTATCCGAACCATCAAGATCTACATTCATATTATTATATTGAGCACCAAGAGTCCAGGTTGGTTTTACATCAATCTCAAATCCACCACCAAAAATCTTAGTTTTGCCATAATAACCATTGTCAGCATTAGACCATCCAAGGTAGTTCTTGCCGAATACTCTAGCCTTTTGTCCACCACTTGATGGTGTGTGATTGAGAATACCACGGAATCCACCAGAGATCTTATCAAGAACTTCATGTTGATCTACACGACCATAGAGTGAATCATAGTCATATGAAATCTTAACATCATTCCAGAACTCATAAGTGGTTGTAGGAGTTCCTTCTGTAACGGTCTCAGTACCATCAGCAGCAGTTGTGGTTGTGACTGGTGTATTGACTAATGTTTTAGTCATACCAGTTGTCTTTGTGGTGGTATGCTTTCTTGCAATCTTTTGAACACCATCGTTTTCGGATGCTTTATGCTCAGTAAGTTTTACCTTAACAACAGGAAGCCCTACGGTTGGTGCATCTGCTGTTGCAATAGAAGGTCTTGTAACAGCAGTGGAATTTAATGAAGTTGCAACTACAGAGGAACTTGTGGTTCCAGTAGAAGAAGTTGAAGATGAAGTTGAACTTCCCTCAACAACACTTGTTGTTCCATCTGCATAATAAACAGTGGTAACTGGTGTTGATGTGGTTGTTGTGGTTGTAACTGGTGTACTATCAAGGATAGTATCAGTATAAGTTCTGACAACTGGGTTACCATCGGCATCAGTTGAAGTTACAGTTCTTGTAACTGTTCTTGTTCCTGTTGTATTTGCAGTTGAATCGGATGAAGTTACAACTGTTTTTGTAACTGCTGTTGCTCCAAGTGAGCTTCCAGTAACTGATGATGTTGAAGTTGGAGTTCCATTTGATGTTGTTGTGGAACCATCAGAATATGTGGTTGTAGTAACTGGTGTTGTAGTTGTGGTAGTAACTGTATCAGTATAAGTTTTTACAACTGGGTTACCATCAGAGTCAGTTTCATTTACAGTTCTGGTTACTTCTGCTGTTGAAGTTGTAACTGAGTCTGTTGTTGAAGTTCCAGTAACTGTTGGAGCAGATGTTGTAGGAGCAGAGGCAGAACCTACATCAGTAACTGTAAATGAGGATGAAGTTGCTCCACCAGCACCAGCAGAAACAGCACCAGAGGCAGCATCATAGGATGAAGGGCCAAAGATATAAGCATACTGAATGTTTACGATGTCCCCAGCACTGATACCAGAGAACATAAATGCCATACCGATGGTATAATCTCCATCACCATCATCTTGTCCACCATAATAAGTTAATGGGTCTGTAGACCAACCAGCACTAATACCAGTATTAGAGTTTGATGCTCCCGTGAATAAACCAAGAGCATACTTAGAAGCAAGTGCCTCTGAAAGAACTACATTGGTAGCAGGAACACCACCAGCATATCCTCTTACGTTGAGTGTTGATGAACTGTCTCCTGCAGCTGCTCTTGCGTCTGGGTCGGTGAAACGTCCAAAGTAAAATGTAGGAACGTTAATCTTAAAGTCTAAACGAGTATTGATATCAACAAACTGTTGGTTGTCATTAAAACGATAGTCGTGCTCAATATCAAACTCTGTAACTGAACCAGACCATACAGCACGATTATCAAAAGTTAAACCACGATATTCAACACCAGACTTATCTACCAGAGTTCCTGTGATAGCAGGAGAGGTGACATTGGTATTGTTATTAGTGTAGTTGAAGAGAACTGTGGTTCCATCAGAATCAATACCCTTTACAGTCCATCCCTCAAAAGGAGTACCAGGAGTGAGATAGTCATATGCATCATTAAATGTTGCTGTTCCTGTGGAATCGTAGAGAATACCAGGAGCAGTTCTTCCACCAGAACCAACGGTTCCAGCATCGTTTGTTCCAATCTTTACATAGTTTCCTTGTAAAACTAATGGTGCTGCTGTTGCACTAGTTCCCATTAATAATGCAGACGCTGCAGCAAGCGCCTTCTTAGCGTAAGACATAAAAATACTTCGGTAGTTGATGTTTGCTTAACAAGAAAGTTATTAAGTAATCACCAAGCACCGAAGCACTTGATATGTGGATCCAAAGAACATTTCAGTTCAGAGAATCATTTTGAAAATGTATAGGTATTTATCCTTTCTTCCATGCTTCGCCTTCAGCCTTGCGGCGGCGAGCAAGTCCTGCCTCTACATTAGAACCAGGATTACGATAGAGATAGAGAGCATCAGGAACTAAGTCCCATTCTTTATTCTTAAGACGCTTAGTAATGGTATTAAAATTATTTCCACCATAGAAACCAGCACCTAAATTATAAGCGAATGAAAGAAGAGCACCTCTCTTACCATCACTCATTTCATTCCAATGTGGAATCTTCTGAAGTGCGGGAAGAAACTCTCTCTTACATTGTTCAATAAGAAGTTCATCTGCTTCTGCTTGAGTTAGTTTATCTCCAAGTTTAAATGGAGAACCATCCTTCTTACGGGTAGAACCCCAACCAATAGTGATTGGAAGATTGCCAGATAAAGGATCTGGATATGCTGATAAGTGGCATCCTTCAAACTCTTTAATTAACTTGATTCCCATCATTGGGACATTACCGCCACCAGTTACAGGAGCTGCAGCAGCAGGAGCTGGTGCAGCACTAGACTTTTTTCCTCTGTAGATCTCAGCCCAATCTACTTGGTCTTCCAAATACTTGATAGGAAGATTATCTTCTAACCACTGAACTGCTTTGATGTGATTAGGATTTCTTTCGTCGTAAAACTTAAAAAAGTTATGAAGGTCGATTCGTGCCATTGTCTTCTCCGAAATACTTTTGATACAGTTGACTTGCTTCTACATGCCTTCCTTTGTTGGTTAATTCTCTTACTGCGTCAAGAATTTTTTTCTTGAACTCAGTCGAAGATTCTTCCCCACCCATCGTTACCTCCTGGGCACCAGCGGTGCTTAAGAACTGCTTTGGTATAAATGGTCTTCTTACCATTTGTCACAGGTCCAGTATAGTTATCGTTGAGAGAACCGTATGGATCGTTTATAAAATACCCCTTTCCATCTGGGGTTTTACCAATTACCACGCACATATGCCCACCAGTAGGAGCAGTAAGAGAGCCCCTATGTAAAATACCAATAACAACTGGTTTGCCAGCATCAAGACTTTTATCGATATCAGCAAAGCTGAGATTATAACTAAAGTGCGACTTGATACCATACGCCGCAAGAACCTTCGTCTGGACGGCGTGATCAGTCGTGTCACCAATCTCAAATACTTTCTTAACATACTCATCGTCGCCTTTAATACTTCCTGGTTTCAGGAATGAAAGGCACATAGCACATGATGAAGAGTTACATGTTCTATGTGCATCTCTATAATTATCTACTTGATTGTAGTATGGAACAGCGAGAACTTCTGGAGTAGGAGGTTTAGTTCTAAAAATACTTACCCACTCGGTTTCAGAGTCGTCCATAAACTCTGCGGGAAGATTATCCTCTAACCACTGAACCGCTGCTACGTGATTAGTATTCTTATCATCATAATACTTAAAAAAGTTATGAAGATCTAGAGTCATTGGATATTACCTAAAACACAATCGTATTTATAAAAAAAACACCCTTTTGAGGTGTTTTTATACTTATTTTATTTTTTAGACAGTAGAACCAACTTTAACTGTTGAAGTTACATATTCTAGCACTGCTTCGGGGGTTGATGCTTCGTAGGGGTCGGTGTCTGAGTTGTCACGCATACCTTCTTCAACGAAGATTTTCTCAATGAATCCATCATTAACGACAGCAGCATAACGCCAACTACGCTCACCAAAGCCAAGATTAGATTTACGAACCAGGTAGCCCATAGAACGGGTGAAGTAGGCATTACCATCAGGAATAAGTTTTACTTTTTCAATGCCCTGGTCTTTACCCCAGGCATTCATCACAAAGCCATCATTAACAGAGATGCAGTAAATATCATCGATACCAGATTGAACAAACTCTTCATATCGCTCTTCAAATCCAGGTAGTTGATAGGCACTGCAAGTGGGAGTAAATGCACCAGGTAAACTAAAAATAACCACACGCTTACCAGCAAAGAGATCAGCGGTTGTGCGAGTAATAAACTCACCGTTTTCACGGAAAACGAATTCTACTTGGGGTACTTGATACTGTTCTTTACGCATTTTTACTTCTATCATTTTAATTAATAGGATTATAAGCTGGGATCATTTTACCACCTTGATGGTCATCGTCATCATCAACATCATTTCCATTAAAAACAAGAAAAGCTAAAATGGATGCTAATAAAACTGATGAGACAATTTCCGTCAACATATCACCATACTCCTGGAATGATTTGTCCAGTAGCGGCATAAGATCCCATAGCGGCAATAATACCAATCATCGCTGCCCAACCATTAATGCGTTCTGCTTTTTCGTTCATTGTTTTTCTCCTTAATAAGTTTCGGAAAGTTGATTTACAGAATGTGCCAAAAGCACAAAGAATGAAATACTTGTGATGGTAAAAATTACTTCGGTCATCAGATGATACCGAAGAAAAACTTACCAGTAGCAGCATAAGAAATAAACCCTGCTACGATTCCCATCATAGCCCAACGACCATTCATCTTTTCTGCTTTTACAGCATAGGGTTCAATACCATAACGCTCAAGATCTTCCTTGGTCATATACATGGAAGGCTCTTTAGCCCACATATTCACTTGTCCAAACT
>Ga0222714_10004916_pt1 | contig 12923 bp, 11 predicted proteins | sample C33_3DmetaG_FD_165048 | JGI IMG/M metagenome (GOLD analysis project Ga0222714, IMG submission 165048) | Estuarine water microbial communities from San Francisco Bay, California, United States - C33_3D | ecosystem: Environmental > Aquatic > Marine > Unclassified | place: USA: California... | reverse complement strand
ACGCTGCGCATCGATCCCGGCACCGTTGCCGGCGTGAGCGCACCCGCAACCTACGTTTTTGGCGACCTGCAGACTCTGGAATTCGAAATCCGTCCGGTGCCTGCAGCGTCAAAATCATAAATAAATGAATAAAAACAAAAGGTTATGAATAGTTCCGGGCGTTGAGGGTATATACTCCGTCACGATACGATCGAACCAGTCGCCCATGCCCACCAAAATCGCCCCGCTCGCCCGCAAATCTCTGCAGAGCGAAGTCCGCGTCATCGACACCGAGCCTTATTACGAAGCGTGCGGCAATGAAATCACGCTGTTCGAAGCCGCTTATGCCAGCACGCTGCCGGTGCTGCTCAAAGGCCCGACCGGCTGCGGCAAAACCCGCTTCATCGAACACATGGCGTGGAAACTCAAGCGCCCGCTGGTCACGGTGTCCTGCCACGACGATCTCACTGCCGCCGACCTCGTCGGGCGTTACCTGATCACCAGCAACGAAACCGTGTGGGTCGACGGCCCGCTGGCGCATGCGGTGCGCGCGGGCGCAATCTGCTATCTCGACGAAGTCGTCGAAGCGCGTCGCGACACTACTGTCGTCATTCATCCGCTGGCCGACGACCGCCGCATCCTGCCGATGGAAAAGCACGGCGAACTGCTGCGGGCGCCGCCCGAATTCCTGCTCGCAATGTCGTACAACCCCGGCTACCAGAGCGTGCTGAAGGAACTCAAACAAAGCACGCGCCAGCGTTTTGTCGCGATCGATTTCCGTTATCCCGACGCCGCGCTTGAGGAAAAAATCATCCGCACCGAATCGAAAGCCGGCAGCGCCACCGCAGCCGCGCTGGTACGTCTGGCGCAGATGACGCGCAACCTTAAGGGCAACGGTCTCGACGAAGGCGCTTCGACGCGCCTGCTGGTCCACGCCGCCAAACTGATCGTCCGCGGCATCACGCCCGCAGCGGCATGCCACAGCGCAATCGCCGAAGCGCTTTCCGATGACCCGGAAATGCTGCGCGCAGTGGACGAATTCATCTCCTCCGTGTTCTGACCAGCCTGGCGCACTTCGCCGCCATGACCGCGCCGCTGTTCACCGAAGCCGAACTGTACAAACAGCTTGATTACCTGCTGGGCCCGGTACTCTCGTCGCGACGCACCGCTGCACCTCTCGCAAGCAGGCTGGCACCGCTGCCGCGCATGCAGCAGGATTTCGTGCTGCACTGGATCGAGGTCATTGCCCGCAGCAACTATGAAATGGCCTACCAGTTCACCGCTGCCGCGCCGGCCGCGTACGCACGACTGGATCCCACTGCAATCGATGCCTGGATCATCCAGGCGATGGATACCTACGATCGCGAAGGCCTGCATCGCGGCAGCCAGATATTCAGGCAAATCGAATCCTGGACACCCATCGCGGCGGGCACGCAGGTCGCCACTTTCGAGGAGCACGCTGCCGTCCTCGAGTTGTTCGTCTGTGGCCTTGCCGGACGTCGCCTGAAGCTCGACACCGCCGGCGAACCCTGGACCGATACCGAAACCCTGTATCTGCCCACGCATATCGGCACGCTGCCAACAAAGGCCGAAAACTTCAATATATACAAGATATTGGCAACACTGCTCTGGGCGCAAGGACGCTACGGCACCTTCCATGCCGACCTTGCTGCCGCTTGCGGCACCTATAACGATCCGCAGCGCGCCTCCGCCCTGCTCAGCCATCTCGAAAGCTTGCGGCTGGAAGCGCGGATCGCGCGCGTACTGCCGGGCATCGCCCGCGACATGGCGCGACTGCGCGGCGGCAGCGTCGATCGACGTTGTGCCGCACTGAATGCACCCGACGCTTCCGTGCACGACAGCCTGCAACTGCTGGCCAAATTCTACGGGATCATGGATGCGCCCCGCCTTGCGTACCGGACCGCGCTGCGCACGGAAACGGTGAGTGTGCGCGACGCGCGCATCAAACGCGAACAGGGCGAACTTGCGGCAGCACTCGCCGAACTGGCCCAGGCGCATGATGCCGGAACCAAGCCGGCACCGGAAACGCTGGAACGATTCCGGATCAACGCCGCTGCAACCAACACCGACGACGGACTGGACTTTGAACTGCGCCTTGATGGCGCACCGGTCGCACCTCCCGGGAAAGTCACGCAACTGATCGAATCCATTCTGCAGGATCTGGGCGGAATACCCGACGATTACCTGCATGGTGCCAACCTCCCTCCGGAAGCCCATGCCGGGGAAGACGAACACGCCGACGCCCGGAAAGAGCACGAAGACGGCGTACATCTCTACAACGAATGGGATCACAGGCGCCGGCACTATCGCAAGAACTGGTGCTCGCTGCGCGAACTCGATATCAGCCCTGCATCCGGCAGCTTCGTCGAAGACACGCTGCGCAAATACCGGCCGCAGGTATCGCAACTGAAACGCACGTTCGAAATGCTCCGCGGCGAGGACAAAGTGCTGAAGCGCCAGGCCGTCGGCGACGACATCGATTTCGACACGCTGGTAGCCGCCTATGCCGACCTGAAAACCGGCCATGAACTGGCCGACCGCCTGCTCACCCGTCGCAGCAGGAACGAACGCGACCTCGCCGCACTGTTCATGGTCGACATGAGCGGCTCGACCAGGGGCTGGATCAACGACGCCGAACGCGAGGCTCTGGTAATGCTGTGCGAAGCACTGGAAGTACTGGGCGACCGCTACGCAATCTACGGCTTCTCCGGACTCACCCGCAAGCGCTGCGAGATCTACCGCATCAAACGGTTCGACGAACCGTATGACGACATGGTCAAACAGCGCATCGCCGGCATAACGCCGCAGGACTACACACGCATGGGCGCTGCCATCCGCCACCTGACCGGGATACTGAATGCCGTCGATGCCCGGACCAAGCTGCTGATCACCCTGTCAGATGGCAAACCCGACGACTACAGCGACCAGTACCGCGGCGAATACGGCATCGAAGATACTCGACAGGCACTGCTCGAAGCACACCGCTCGGGCGTCAAGCCCTTCTGCATCACCATCGACCACGAGGCACGCGATTACCTGTCGCACCTCTACGGGCCGGTGAGCTGGACGCTGGTCGATGATGTGAAGCGGCTACCGCTGAAGGTGGCGGACATATACCGTAGGCTGACCGCCTGAAGCCGATCCGGAAACAGCCGACAGATACTGCAGCCCGTGGCTGACCGCCGAAGACCCGGCCGCGCCCTGCTGCAGCGTAGTTAACCGGAATCTCAGGCCGTGCCGGAAACGGAAACCGCTGCCGCGACCGGCCGTTTATGGCGCGGCAGCCAGAGCGCCAACGGAATTGCGAGGAAACCGATCCCGGCGGCCACGAGTATGGCCGATGTGTAGTTGCCGGAGTGGTCGAACAGCGCGCCGCCGATCCAGCCGCCCAGGGCCATGCCGGTACTGCCGCCGATCATCTGGAAGGAAAAAATCGAACTCAGCGGCGCCCTGGAACCGAACATCTGCCTGTTGATGATGGGGAATCCGACCATCTCGCCGCCGTAGCAGATGCCGAAAAAAACCGCGAAGGCATAGAAATGCCACACCTCGGTGGCAAACAGCAGCAGCAGGATCGACAGGCTCTGGCCGAAGATTGCCCCCGAAAGGATGGTCCGCCCTCCGAAGCGCTCGGTGAGCAGCGAGAAGCTGAAGCGGCTGAATACCGATACGCCGGCGATGGTGCTCAGCACGCCCGCCGCCTGCAGTCCGGGAATCCCGTGGTGGGTGGCCATCGAGACGCCGTGCGCCAGGATCACGGCATGTCCGGCGCAGCCGAGATGGTGGCATCCCATCAGCAGCCATACCGGCTTGCGGGCCAGCACCGAACGCATGTTCAACGTAACCCCAGACGAGTGTTTGTCCTTCACCGCCTCCTCGGCGCCATAGGCGGACAGCCCCATCTCTCCCGGGCTGGTCCGGATCAGCCAGGAAAAGACCAGCAGAACCACGCCAAAGGCGAGGCCGATCACCAGGAACGCCGACTCCCAGCCGCGGTTCTCGATCATCCAGCGGAACAGCAAAGCAAAAACCACCGGACCGAGTCCCAGTCCGGCCCAGTAGATACCCAGCGCGAGCCCCATTTTCTGGTTGAACCAGCGGGTGATGATGACCGGCAGCAGCACCACGAAAGCCGCGTTGCCAAGAGCGCCGACGAACACACCGTAAATCACATACAGGTGCCAGAGTTCCTGGATCATCCCGAGCAGAACCGTACCCGCGGAAATCATCAGTGACGCGCCCAGCATCAGGGAGCGCGCGCTGTAACGGTCACCGAGCCAGCCGAATATCAGCATCGCAGGCATGCTGCAAAGAAAGGCCAGCGAATAGGCCAGGCCGATGTCGCCGCGTTTCCAGTCGAATTTATCGACCAGCGGATCGACCAGCACCGCGAACGACGCCGAATCGGCGCGACTCACTACACCCAGCACGCACGCTGCCGCGAGAATGATCCAGGCGTGATGCAGCCCGTATTTACGGAGGAATTTCATGACTGGAATGTTCTTCTAAACAGGGGCCGGGTATATATGCGACGCAGGAGGCGCAGGAGTTCAGAATATGGCGACCAACAAATATCGGGTCGCGCCATTCTCGCACACCGCTCCTGCATGGCAATCCGGAACCGCGTACCAGTTTGCTCAATTGATGAGGCCACATGGTGGCCGTCGATACGCGCAGCACGCAACCAGTCACAGAAACAGCGACGCCGGCAAGCTGATCCATTGCTCCAAGTTTGCGGCACACCGAAAAAAAAGGAGCCGGCCTTTTGGGCCAGCCCCCGGTACCGCGGCGGCGGGCAGCGCGGGATAAAACCCGCGACCCGCAGATTAAAAGTCCGTCACCTTCAGTGTAACTGCGCCCGCTCCGGCATTTCCTCCGTGACAGCCTCGCCGCCCTCCGCCTCAGCCATCTGCACAGGCACATCACCGGACTCGTCGTCGGCGTCCATCACGCCTTCAGCCATGGTTGCGCCGTCTCCGGCCAGCGCCGCGGCAAGATCGACTTCCGCACTCGAAGTCTGCGACTGCTCGACCAGGTTGCCGAGTTCGGTCAGCGGCGGCAGTTCTTCCAGCGAGCGCAGGTTGAGGTCGTCGAGAAAGGACTTGGTGGTGGCAAAAATCTCCGGCCTCCCCGGCACTTCACGGTGGCCGATGACGTCGATCCAGCCCCGCGCCTCCAGTGCCTTGAGGATGCCCGGGGACACCGTGACGCCACGGATTTCCTCGATATCACCACGCGTAACTGGTTGTTTATAAACGATAATTGCCAACGTCTCAAGCACGGCCCGTGAGTATTTCGGCGGCTTCTGCGGATCGAGGCGATCGAGGAATTTCTGCGATTCCGGACGCGCACGAAAGCGCCAGCCGGAGGCCACGCTGACCAGTTCGACGCCGCGGCCATCCCAGTCGCTCTTCAGGTCGTCGAGCACCTTGCGCAACGTGTCGTTGTCGATTTTTTCATCGAACAGTTTTTTCAGCGCGATCAGCGACATCGGCTCCTGGGTCACCAGCAGCGCGGTTTCCAGCACCAGTTTGATGTGGGCCAGGTCCAGCGCGCCTTCTGAATTGTCTGAAGTATTTTCTTCCATGTTCTTCATTGCACGGCGGCCACCGGGCTGCCCTTGAGTTTGACGTAAATCGGCGAATAAGCCTGTTCCTGGCTGATCTCGATCAGGATTTCCTTGGCCAGCTCAAGGATGGCGAGGAACGACACCACCAGCACCGGTACGCCCTCTTCCGGCGTGAACAGGCGGTCGAACTCGACATAACCCTCGGACTGCAGGATGCGCATGATGCGGGTCATGTGAGAACGCACCGACAGCTGTTCGCGGGTGATCTTGTGATGGCGGTTGACGGCGGCGCGCTGCAGCAGGCCGAGCCAGGCCAGCTTCAGGTCTTCGATGTCGACGTCCGGCAGGCGCAGCGAGGCCTCGCGCTCGAACAGCACCTGCACCACGGTGAAGTCGCGGCCGGCCTGCGGCAGTTCGTTGAGATCCTTCGCCGCGAGCTTCATCTGCTCGTATTCCATCAGCCGGCGCACCAGCTCGGCGCGCGGATCCTCTTCCAGGTCGTTGCTCGCCGGACGCGGCAGCAGCATGCGCGACTTGATCTCGATCATCATCGCCGCCATCAGCAGGTATTCGGCGGCCAGCTCCAGCTGGTGGGTGCGCATCATCTCGACATATTCGAGATACTGCAGCGTCAGCTTCGCCATCGGGATATCGAGGACGCTGATGTTCTCCTTGCGGATCAGGTACAGCAGCAGATCCAGCGGGCCCTCGAACTGCTCGAGAAAAACCTCCAGCGCATCCGGCGGGATGTAGAGGTCCTGCGGCATCTCCAGCAACGGCTGGCCGTAGACCCTGACGACCGATGCCTCTGCGGCAACCGGGATTTCGGCTTCGCTCATGAACGTGATCTGTTGCAGAGGGCGGCGCGGGTGGCGCAGCGCCGCGGTCGCGGGCTGTGCGGCATCGAATGCTGGTTTTGCGGGTGCTGCATCGGCCTATTTTACCGATATTTGACAGCGCACCCAAAGTCCGCGCATCCCAAAATCATCATGATCAGTAAGCCATTGACGCAATTGTCATTTGCATGGCGAAGGCCGGGCAGTCACTGCGAAACCACTACCGATCCGGGTGCTCGATTGCGCGATCGGGTGCACGGACGAAGCGTGGCCATGCGCGCAAACTCGTACGCTCAAGGACGGGCAGCACCAGCGCCCCCAGCATTGCGCAGCCAAAGGCGATAAGCGCCAGCTCCCTGCTGCGCAGCCAGTAGGCGCTGGAAACGAACACTGCCAAAGCCGCAAAATTGAACATGACAACGGTGAATTCAGCCCGATGCACGTTAAATCGCAGCCTGCTTTTGCAATGAATGCATTCCGTTTCCAGGCGAGCGATAACCATCTGGCTCAGCCTGCGGCTTCCCATATCCTTCTCACAGGCCGGACAGCGGTAATCCATCAACAGCGCCTCTCGATCATGGAACCCCGACTCTGCCTGCAGGGCGCCCTGCCCGCAAGCCTCAGGGACATGATCGCCACTGAATCCGTCATTACCAGACCCGCGCCAGCTCCTCGGGCAGCGCGGCGCCTTCCACCGGCGCATGCCAGTAACGCCGATAACGGTCGCGATGGCGTGCAATCAGCGGCGCTTTTCCCGGCGCCAGTTCCACGCGTATCGCCCCTTCCTGATCGGTACGGAAAGGCATGCTGCCGAGCTGTCGGTAACGTTCCGCCACATCCGGATGCGGATGCCGGAAGCGGTTGCGGTATCCGACCGGGTATATCACCGCCTGCGGCGCAACCGCCTGCACAAACTCCTGCGTCGACGAAGTCTTGCTGCCATGATGCGGCGCGATCAGCACGTCCGAACGCAGCCGTTCGGGTACCGTCGTCAGCAGCGCGCGTTCACCGCGGCGCTCGATGTCGGCCGGGATCAGCACGCTGCCCCCGGCCGTGGATATTTTCAGTACGCAGGCGCGGTCATTGTTCTTCACGCGCAGTGCGGCATGCAGCGAAGCATCGGGGTAGAGGAATTCGAAGACCACGCCGTCCCAGTCCCAGGTCTGCCCGGTGCTGCAACGCCGCTCGTCCGGGCCCAGCAGCCGCAGCGGATCAAAGTCGTTGAGCGAGGACAGCATGGCTGAGACCGGCACCGCCTGCAGCACCGATACTGCGCCGCCGGTATGGTCAAGATCATCGTGGCTGAGTACCAGCGCATCCAGCCGGCGGATTCCGGAGGCGCGCAGGAACGGCACGATGATGCGGTTGCCGCTGTCGGCCGACGGACCGAAGTCCGGACCGGTATCGAACAGCAGCGCGTGGCTGCGCGTCTGCGCCACCACGGCCAGCCCCTGGCCCACGTCGAGCACCGTCAGTCGCAGCACGCCCTGCCCCGGCGGCGCCGGCGCGATCAGCAGCATCGGCAGAAATGCCACGGCGCCGATCCAGCGCGCCGGGAATCCGCGCGGCAACAGCATCCACAGCGCGCCCGCCATCGCTACCGGCACCGTCCAGGCAGCCGGCGCATGCTGCGCCCACGCCGCTTCCGGCAATTCGCTGAGCCAGTGCAGCGCCGCCACGCATGCCGCCATGATCCATTGCGCGAGCTGCAGCAAGGCATCGACCGGCAGCGCCAGTCCGGCCAGCGCCAGCGGCACCACCACCAGGCTCACCAGCGGTATCGCCAGCGCATTGGCCACCGGCGACACCAGCGACACCTGCTGGAACATCGCCAGCAGCGGCGGCACCAGCGCCAGCGTCACCGCCCACTGCACGCGCGCCCAGGTCATCAGCCGGCCGGGCTGGCGCAGGCGGTTCACCGAAACCAGCATGATGATCGCAACCGCGCCGAACGACAGCCAGAAACCCGGCGCCAGCACCGCCCACGGGTCGATCACCAGCACCACCAGCAGCGCTCCGGCCAGCACTTCGCCGGCAGCCGCCGCGTGCCCGCGCCACAGCGCGACTGCGACCACGGCGAGCATGAACACCGTACGCTGCGCCGGCACCGCGAATCCGGCGAGCAGCGCATAGGCCAGCGCGGTCAACAAACCGGCCGCCGCGGCCGCCTTGACCGCGGGCAAGGCCAGCGTCAGGCGCGCACTGCGGCGCCACAGCAGGTTGACCAGCGCGAAGGCCAGGCCCGAGAGCATGGTGACGTGCAGACCCGATATGCTCATCAGGTGATTGACGCCGGTGCGCGTGAATACCTGCCACTGCTCCGGAGGAATAGCTGCCTGGTCGCCCATGGTCAGCGCGACAATGACGCCCGCCGCCGGCGCATCGCCCAGCGCGGCGCGAACCCGCGCACGCAAGTGGCCGCGCGCAGCCTCTACCCAGCTCGCCGGCGCATGCACGAAAGCCTGCAGGCGGCGGTGGTCGCCGCGCGGGCGCACGTAACCGGTGGCGCGCACGCCGCGTTCGAGCAACCAGGCCTCGTAATCGAAACCATGCGGATTGGAATAGCCATGCGGGCGCTTCAGCCGCACCACCAGCCGCCAGCGCTCGCCTGGCGCTACCCGGGGCTGTTCCTGCTGCAGGTCATCGCGCCGCGGTTCGCCCCACCAGGACAGCACGATGCGCCGCGGAACCCGCGCACCCGGCGTCGCGACGCTCTCGACGTCGAAGGCGAAGCGCAGGCTGCGTTCGTAGGTCTGCGGCAATCCGGCCACCACGCCGGTGACAGTGATGTCCCGACCTTCCCATTCCTGCGGCAGCGCATCGGCCATGCGCCACTGAGCGCAGGCCGTTGCCCAGAAAAAACCCGCAGCGGCGCACAACGCCAGGGTCAGCAGCAAGCGCATCACCCGCACCGGGCCCGCGTCAGCCCGCAGCAGCAGCGCCAGCAGCACACCCGGCAGCAGCCATCCCGCCCAAACCGGTTCCGGCAGCACCGCTTGCTGCTGCAGCCACCAGATGCCGGCAGCGAAGGCGATAATATGCGGGACCATGGCCATCCCTAACGCGGCACTTCCACTGTCGCTGACGGTCTGACCGTGCAATCAACCCATGCCGCGAAAATTCTTCCGCAAATACCTGCCGTCACACCAGTCGATCACGCACAACCGCTGGATCGCCTGGTGCAGGCCCTGGCTGGGCCATCACAACCTGTGGCATCTGCACCGGCGCTCGGTGGCCGGCGGCGTCGCCATCGGGCTGTTTGCAGGGCTGGTGCCGGGTCCGCTGCAGATCATTTCAGGCGTGATCCTGGCCATACTGTTCCGCGTCAATCTGCCGGTCGCCGCGCTGGTCACGCTCTACACCAATCCGCTGACCATAGTGCCGCTGTATTACGTCGCTTACCGCTACGGCGCGCTGGTCACGATGAGCGATGCCGCAAAAATGCCCGCGACTTTCAGCACCGAAGGCCACGACCTGGTCAGCTGGATTCCGGCGCTGGTCGACTGGATGATTTCACTGGGAAAGCCACTGGCGGTGGGATTGCCCTTGCTGGCGGTGACCCTCGCGGTTTTCGGATACTTCGCCGTCGACATCGGCTGGCGCATTTACGTGCGGCTGGCCTGGCGCCGCCGCAACCTGAAAAGGACTGAAACACCATGACCGCAAAAACACCGGCGTACTGGAAACGCGCGACCCGCGAGCTGGCGGCTGCCGATCCCGTGCTCGGCAAACTGATCGTGCAATACCGGGGATTGACGCTGGCCAGCCGTGGCGACGCCTTCCAGACGCTCGCCCGTTCCATCATCGGCCAGCAGATCTCGGTCAAGGCCGCGCAAAGCGTGTGGGAGCGTTTTGCAGCCGCCGTCGGCGACATGCAGCCGAAACGCGTGCTGCGCCTGTCGGAAACGCAACTGCGCGGCTGCGGCCTGTCGGGACAGAAAGTGAAATACCTGCGCGATCTTTCAGAGCGTTTCGCCGGCGGCGCGCTGGATGTCGCAGGTTGGAACGACATGGATGATGAAACTCTGATCGCCGACCTGACGCAGGTCAAGGGCATAGGCCGCTGGACCGCAGAGATGTTCCTGATCTTTTACCTGACGCGTCCCGACGTCTTCCCGCTCGGCGATCTCGGACTGCAGCGCGCAATGAGCCTCCACTACAATAAAGGCCGTCAGGTTTCGGACCGGCGCATCGCTGCACTGGGCCAGCTGTGGACACCCTGGCGTTCGGTAGCCACCTGGTATTTGTGGCGCAGCCTCGACCCGGTACCGGTGGAATATTAAAATATTTAATAAAATCAAATACTTAAATGGATGCACCCGGCACACCTGCCCCGCTGCGTTATACCCATGGTGAATTCGTCGCCGCCTATCGCGCAGGCACGATCAGCGTCAATTTCGATCCCGGGGCCGCGGCACGTTTCCTCAGTGCCCGCCTGCTGCTGCCGCTGTTCATGCTGCCGGTGCTGGGCATCGGTGTTGCGCTGGCGCTGACCGGATGGATCTGGACGGGGCTCGCGGTGATCGCGCTGGGCATCATCGTGCCGCGGCTGATCAAGCGCGGCGCGCCGCATTTCCTGCTGCAGCAGGCGCTGGGCGACGAGGATCTTTATCGCGACGTGCTGCGCGCAGGCGTCATGCAGGTTGTGCCGCGCGCAGGCGGTTAGGAACCGTTACTTCCTGCCGGCGTCGTATGCCCTGAGCATGCCGTCCTCGAGTTCGAGGATGCGGTCGGCGCGCTCGGCAATGCGCGGATCGTGTGTGACGATCACGAAACCGGTGTTGGTATCACGGTTCAACTGCATCATCAGGTCGAACACGGTCTCCGCGGTGCGCCGGTCGAGGTTGCCGGTGGGCTCGTCGGCCAGTACGCAGGCCGGCTTCGTCACCAATGCACGCGCCAGTGCCGCGCGCTGGCGTTCGCCGCCCGACAGCTCGCCCGGCGTGTGCGTCAGGCGATGCCCCATGCCCACCGCCTCCAGCATTGCTTTCGCCGCCGCCAACGCCTCAGTACGCGGCATGCGACGGATGATCAAGGGCATCGCCACATTTTCTTCCGCCGTGAATTCCGGCAGCAGGTGATGGAACTGGTAGACAAAACCCAGCGCGCGGTTGCGCGTCTCGCCGCGCTGTTTTTCACTCTGCCCCGACAGTAGCTCGCCCAGTATGCGCACTTCGCCCGCGCTCGGCGCATCCAGCCCGCCGAGCAGGTGCAGCAGCGTGCTTTTTCCGGATCCGGAAGCGCCGACGATCGCGATGCGTTCACCCGGCATCACGTCGATGTCTATGCCGAGCAGCACCGGTACCGCGTCTACGCCTTCACGATAGGCCTTGCGCAGGCCGCGGCAGGAAATGACCGGGGCTTCACTCATAACGCAGCGCCTCCGCCGGATTGACCTTGGACGCGCGCCAGCTCGGGTAGATGGTGGCCAGTATCGACAGCACAAAAGCCACCACGGCGGTCATCACCACATCCCCCTCCTGCAGCTCCGAGGGCAGGTCGGCAATCTGGTAGACGTCCTGGGGCATGAACTTGACGTGGAATACCTGCTCGATGAAGCCGATGATGCTGTCTACGTTCAGCGCGCCGAGGATGCCGAACACGATGCCGCAGCCGACGCCGATGACGCCGATCAGCGTGCCCTGCACCATGAATATGCGCATCACTTCCCCGGGCGAGGCGCCCATGGTGCGCAGGATCGCGATGTCGGCCTGTTTTTCCCTGACCATCATGTAAAGGCTGGCCACCATGTTGAAAGCGGCAATAGCAATGATGAAAAACAGCAGCAGCGACATCATGCGCTTCTCGAGTTCGACCGCGCGGAAATAGGTAGCATTGAACCGCGACCAGTCGCTGACCGACACTTCCGGCGGCAGCACCGCGAGCAGTTCGCGCGCCACCTGGCGCGCCAGGAACAGGTCGTCGAGCCTGAGGCGCACGCCGCTGACCCGGTCTTCCATGCGGTACAGCCTTTGCGCATCCCCGATGTGCACCACGGCGAGGTTGGCATCGATTTCGTAATGGCCGACCTCAAAAGTACCGGTCACCGTGAACTGGCGCAGCCGGGGCAGGATGCCCGCGGGCGTCACCTGCCCCTGCGGCGCAACCAGCACCACGCGGTCCCCTGGCGTCACGCCCAGCGCGCGCGCCAGCGGCGCACCCAGCACCACGTTGTATTCTCCCGGGCGCAGGGATTCGAGCGTGCCCGAGCGCATGTGTGCGCCGATCTCGCTGACCTTCTCTTCCGCCGCCGGGTCTATGCCGCGCAGCATCGCGCCGCGCACGGTGCCGCCACTGGTCAGCAACCCCTGTGCCGAAACGTAAGGCGCGGCCGCAAGCACATGCGGATTTTTTTTCACTGCCGAGACCATGCCCTGCCAGTCGCGCAGCGCTTCGCCGAGGCCGGTGACCTGCACGTGGGCAACGGCGCTGAGCATGCGCGTGCGCACTTCGCGCTGGAATCCGTTGAACACCGAGAGCACGGTGATCAGCACCGTCATCCCCAGCGCGATGCCGAT
>Ga0222714_10004911_pt1 | contig 12933 bp, 11 predicted proteins | sample C33_3DmetaG_FD_165048 | JGI IMG/M metagenome (GOLD analysis project Ga0222714, IMG submission 165048) | Estuarine water microbial communities from San Francisco Bay, California, United States - C33_3D | ecosystem: Environmental > Aquatic > Marine > Unclassified | place: USA: California... | reverse complement strand
ACGAAAAAGACGGTCCGGCCGCTGGGTGAGGAGCTGGTCATACCCGGTAAAATGCGCCTTAACTAAGAAAATTTCAATGTCTAGGGGTTTTTCATGTCAAATCGTAGCGAAGTTGAATCGAGCCGGCTTGGTGAGCGGCTGGTGGTTCCTTTCCAGGAACTGCGTATGCAGGATGTTGACTCGGTGGGGGGTAAGAACGCATCGCTGGGCGAGATGATTAGCCAGCTCGCCAGCGCAGGGGTGCGTGTTCCAGGTGGTTTCGCCACCACAGCCCATGCCTTTCGTGTTTTTTTGCGTCATGCCGGCCTGGCTGAGCGCATTGCCAAGCGCCTTGAGGGGCTGAACACAGAGGACGTTCGCGCACTTGCGGACTGCGGTTGCGAGATTCGTCGATGGATCGTGGAGACGCCACTGCCCGCTGAGCTTGAGGCCGAGATTCGGCAACATTTCAACGGCCTGGTCGGTGCCGAAGGGCAGGGCGTGTCGCTTGCTGTGCGCTCTTCGGCAACAGCCGAAGACCTGCCTGATGCTTCGTTTGCAGGCCAGCAGGAGACCTACCTCAATGTCGTGGGCATTGATGACGTACTTGAAAAAATTCGGCATGTCTTTGCCTCCCTTTACAACGACCGCGCCATAAGCTATCGGGTGCACAAGGGGTTCACTCACGTTGAGGTCGCTCTGTCAGCGGGCATTCAACGAATGGTGAGGTCTGACACAGGAGCGGCAGGGGTAATGTTCACGCTCGACACCGAGTCGGGCTTTGATCAGGTTGTCTTTATCACCAGCTCTTATGGCCTTGGTGAAACGGTGGTTCAGGGCGCTGTGAATCCCGATGAGTTTTATGTACACAAGCCCATGCTTGCGGCCAGTAAGTTTCCTATTATTCGCCGCCAGATCGGAAGCAAGCTTATTAAGATGGTTTTTGCAACGCCAGAGGAGCGACAGAAAACCAAAGAGGCTGTAGTCACGGTCGACGTCTCCACCGAGGCCCGCAACCGTTATTCTTTAAGTAATGAACAAGTCATTGAGCTTGCCAAGTACGCCTGCATTATCGAGAAGCACTACGGCCGGCCTATGGACATTGAGTGGGGGCTTGATGGTCAGGACGGTAAGCTTTTTATTCTCCAGGCCCGTCCAGAAACGGTGAAGTCGCAGCAGTCAAGCGCCGATGTGCAGCAACGCTTTCGTCTTAAAGGGCATGGCAACCTTCTGGCCTCAGGCCGTGCCATTGGGCAAAGAATTGGTGCAGGTCCTGTGCGCGTTGTCTCTGGACCCCACGAGATGGCCCGTGTTCAGCCTGGCGATGTCTTGGTAACCGACATGACGGACCCCAACTGGGAGCCTGTAATGAAGCGCGCCTCGGCCATCGTGACCAACCGCGGCGGGCGCACCTGCCATGCCGCAATTATTGCGCGTGAGCTTGGTATTCCTGCCGTTGTCGGCTGCGGCGATGCAACCGAGCGTGTCGGCGATGGCACAACCGTCACGGTCTCATGCGCCGAAGGGGATACAGGAAATATTTACGAAGGACTGCTTGAGACCGAGGTCAGCGATGTAGAGACTGGAGAGTTACCCACCATTCCTGTGAAAATCATGATGAATGTGGGCAACCCACAGCTTGCCTTCGACTTCCAGTCCATTCCCAATGAAGGTGTCGGGCTAGCTCGTCTTGAATTCATTATTAATAACAATATTGGCGTTCACCCCAAGGCCATTCTCGACTACCCCCAGGTCGATGCAGAACTAAAAAATGCAGTCGAGCGCATCGCCCGTGGTCATGCCTCGCCCCGCGATTTCTTCATCGACAAGCTTGCAGAGGGTGTAGCTACCATTGCGGCAGCCTTTTGGCCCAAGCCCGTGATTGTTCGCATGTCCGACTTCAAGAGCAACGAATACCGCAAGCTTATTGGCGGCTCACGCTACGAGCCTGAGGAAGAAAACCCCATGCTTGGTTTTCGAGGTGCCTCACGCTACATTGCCAGCGCATTTCGTGACTGCTTTGAAATGGAGGTAGAGGCCTTAAAGCGTGTGCGTGAGCAGATGGGTCTTGTAAATGTGGAAATTATGGTGCCCTTTGTCCGTACGCTTAAAGAGGCCCGCCAGGTGAGCGAACTTTTGGCAGCCCACGGTCTTTCTCGGGGAAGCGGTGCCGATGCCAAGGGCCAGGGCGGACTGCGTCTGATCATGATGTGCGAGTTACCGTCGAACGCCATTCTTGCCGAAGAGTTTCTTCAGTATTTCGATGGCTTTTCAATTGGCTCCAACGACCTCACCCAGCTTACCCTTGGTCTCGACCGCGACTCGGGTCTGGTGGCTGAGGCCTTCGACGAGCGTGACCCGGCCGTGAAGGCCCTTCTAAAACTTGCCATTGAAGCCTGTAACAAGGCGGGCAAGTATGTGGGAATATGTGGCCAGGGCCCATCAGACCATCCCGATTTTGCAGCCTGGCTCATGGACGAGGGTATTCAGTCCATCTCGCTTAACCCAGACACGGTGGTTCAGACATGGCAGGGCCTTGCAGCAATTAAGGGTCCTGGCAGCTAGTTTCGGCCTTTGAGCTGAACACTGGCGTTCGCAGGCATGGACATCTTCCTTCAACAGCTTTTTAACGGACTGGTTTTAGGAAGTGTCTATGCCCTGGTAGCTTTAGGCTACACCATGGTCTACGGCATCTTGCAGCTCATCAACTTCACCCATGGTGAGGTGCTTATGGTGGGTGCTATGGTGAGCCTAACCGTTGTGAGCTTATTGCAGACTTTTTTCCCCGGTATGGCACCCTGGGCCATGCTGCTTCTTGCTCTTCTAACAGCCATTCCTGCCTGCATGGCCCTGTCAGCCGCCATTGAGCGACTTGCCTATCGGCCGTTGCGCAATGCTCCACGACTTGCTCCATTAATTACAGCCATTGGTTTATCAATTGTTATACAGACCCTGGCGATGCTTGTCTGGGGTCCAAACCCCATGGTTTTTCCAGACCTTCTACCAACCATCCCCATTCAATGGCAGGGTACATTCATTGCGCCCAAGCAACTGCTTATTCTCGGGGTCTCCGCGGTGCTTATGGCGGTCCTAGTACTTCTTATTCAATACAGCCGGCTTGGCCGGGCCATGCGCGCGGTTTCAGAAAGCCCTGCCATGGCTATGCTCATGGGCATCAACCCTGACCGTGTCATCGCGCTTACCTTCATGATTGGTGCTGCACTGGCTGCCGTTGCAGGGCTCTTGGTGGCCATGAACTACAACATCGTGCACTTCACCATGGGTTTCATTCTTGGGCTTAAGGCTTTTACGGCAGCAGTTTTAGGTGGTATTGGTAACGTACCTGGTGCTGTGCTTGGCGGGCTTTTACTTGGCATTATTGAAAGCCTTGGTGCTGGCTACATTGGCGACATTACAGGTGGGTTCTTGGGCAGTCATTACCAAGATATCTTCGCCTTTGCGGTTCTTATTCTGGTTCTTCTTTTTCGTCCCTCAGGCCTTTTAGGGGAGCGGGTTGCTGACCGGGCTTAGCGACAGACAGAAGGCACTGGCCGCAACCGTTCTCGTCGGTCTTGCGCTTATTTTGCTTCCCTTTTTCGCGGGTCAGTTTGGTAATGCCTGGATACGCATACTGGCCTTTGCACTTCTTTACATCATGTTGGCGCTTGGGCTAAACATTGTTGTGGGCTATGCGGGCCTGCTTGATCTTGGCTATGTGGCCTTTTATGCAGTTGGGGCGTATATGTATGCACTGCTTGCCTCGCCACATTTGTACGAGCAGTTCGAATGGATTCGTCAGACTTTTCCTGATGGGCTGCATAGCTCTATCTGGCTTGTCATTCCCCTATCGGCTGGGCTAGCAGCGCTCTTTGGTGTCTTACTTGGGTTTCCAGTTCTGCGACTACGTGGCGACTACCTTGCCATTGTTACGCTTGGCTTTGGCGAGATTATTCGCATATTCTTAAATAACCTTAATGCGCCGCTCAACTTTACCAATGGCCCGCAGGGCATAAGCCGAATTGATCCTATTCAACTAGGGGGTCACAGCCTGGGTGACGACCTGGTTCTTGGCGGGCTTACGCTTCCTTCTGTTCAGCTTTACTATTATTTATTTTTAGCTCTAACATTAATAATTATTGTTGTGAGTCTGCGTCTTGAAGACTCGCGAATTGGCCGGGCCTGGATGGCGATTCGCGAGGATGAGGTTGCGGCGAAGGCTATGGGCATTAATACCCGAAACATCAAACTGCTGGCTTTTGCCATGGGTGCAAGCTTTGGCGGTGTTTCGGGTGCTATGTTTTCTGCCTTTCAGGGCTTTGTCTCTCCAGAAAGCTTTGTGCTTATGGAAAGCATTGTCATTGTGGCCATGGTGGTGCTTGGGGGTATGGGCAATATTGCGGGTGTGGTGCTTGGGGCGATTCTTCTGTATGCCATACCCGAAGTGCTTCGGCTTGTTGCAAAGCCTCTGCAGGAGTTTCTTTTTGGGCAGGAGTACATTGCCCCAGAGGCTATACGTATGCTCATGTTTGGCCTGGCGATGGTTGTCATGATGCTCTACAGGCCGCATGGGCTGCTTGGAAAAAAGCGTGTCTAGTCCGGTAACCCTGCTTTCGGTGAAGGGGGCCTCAAAGTCCTTCGGAGGTCTCAAGGCGCTCTACGATGTTTCCCTTGCTATTACGTCGGGGGAGATTTACGGGCTTATTGGCCCAAACGGTGCAGGTAAGACAAGTTTTTTCAATGTTATTACCGGGCTCTATCAGCCCGACTCGGGCCACTTCGAGCTGGCAGGCAAGTCCTATTCGCCCCAGTCGATTCACGGCGTGGTTGAGGTGGGCATTGCTCGAACCTTTCAGAACATCCGTCTCTTTCCTGAGATGACGGTGCTTGAGAATGTCATGGTGGGTCGTCATTGCAGAACCCGTGGTCTTCACGCAGGCGTTATCGGTGCCATTTTCCGCACCTCGGGATTCCGCGCCATGGAGCAGGGCATTCGCGACCACGCCCTGGGCCTTTTGAGCTATGTAGGCTTAGCCGAGCGGGCCTCCGACATGGCCTGTACCCTGTCCTACGGCGATCAGCGACGGCTTGAGATTGCACGGGCTCTGGCCACTGAGCCCAAGCTCTTGGCACTTGATGAACCAGCTGCCGGAATGAATGCCACCGAGAAAAACAGTCTGCGGGAACTGCTAAAACGCATTCGAGATGATGGTAAGACCATTCTTATTATTGAGCACGATGTGAAGCTGGTGATGGGTCTTTGCGACCGTGTCACGGTTCTTGACTACGGGTGTGTTATTGCCTCGGGTCTGCCGCAACAGGTGCGTCGAGACCCGGCGGTTATTGAAGCCTATCTTGGAAGAGCCGCCGCCCACGAGGCGCAGCCATGAGTCAGAGCGAGGTTGCCTTACTTTCTGTCGCTGGGCTCTCCGTGGCCTACGGGGGTATTCAGGCCGTCAGGCAGGTGTCTTTTAGTGTTCCCCATCGAGGCCTTGTTGCCCTTATTGGTGCAAACGGGGCAGGCAAGACATCCGTTCTTCGGGCCCTCTGCGGTCTTACCCCGAAGGCCTCCGGCGAGGTTCGTTACGACGGTGAGCCCATTACCAAGACACCGGCCTCTGAGCTCCCAGCGCGCGGCCTTATTCTCGTGCCAGAGGGCCGGGGCGTCTTTCGTCGTATGACCGTGCTTGAAAACTTAAGGCTCGGAGCCTATTGCCGCGAGGGCTCTCTTGCGAAGCCGTCAGGCAAGGCAGAGCTTCAGGCCGATCTGGATGCACAGCTTCAGAGCTTTCCCAGGCTTGGCGAGCGACGGAGCCAACTGGCGGGAACACTCTCGGGGGGCGAGCAACAGATGCTGGCCATTGCGCGCGCACTTATGGGACGACCTCGGCTGCTGTTGCTTGATGAGCCCTCCATGGGGCTGTCCCCCATGCTTGTGGATCAGGTCTTTGAGAAGATTCAGGCTATTGCGAGCACGGGCACAACCATTTTGTTGGTGGAGCAGAACGCACGCATGGCGCTTGAGATTGCAAGCCTCGGCCTGGTTTTAGAATCGGGTGAGCTTATCTTGCAGGGCTCGGGTGAGCAGTTGTTGAAGAGTGCCGAGGTGCGGGCGGCTTACTTGGGGGAGGAGTAACGAAAGTGGAGACCCTGGCCAAAGCCTTGGGGCTTCAACCAGGGGTGCGGCTAGCGGCGGTTTACTGAATAACTTTCACAAGCTCTCGCTTAGGCCCATTAAACGTGTAAAGCGTGAGGGTGCCGTTCAGGATGTCGCCATTCTTATCAAAGGCTATCGGCCCAGTAACACCCTCGTATTTAATCTTGGCAAGTTCCGGAAGATAGGCCTTCGGGTCGGTAGAGTTAGCCTTCTTCATGGCTTCCACCATCACCAGGGTGGCGTCATAAACATAGGGTGCATAGAGCTTTACTTCTTCGCCTGTCTCCGACTTAAACCGAGTGCGGAAGTCCGCCATTTTCTTTTCGAACTTACCGACCACACCGCCGGCCTCCGCACAGAAGACCTTGGCGTTACCCACGGCATCGCCGGCAAGCTTGGGCAGTTCACTGGTGCAGATACCATCGCCGCCCATGAACTTGGCATCAACACCAAGTTGCTTCATTTGACGCAGCATAGGGCCACCCACCGCATCCATTCCACCAAAAAAGACGACATCGGGTTTACGGCCGCGGATGGTTGTGAGGATAGCGCTAAAGTCGGTTGCCTTATCGGTTGTATATTGCCGCGTCACCACCTTGCCGCCAGCCGCCTGGACACCTTTGGCGAACTCGTCGGCAACGCCCTGGCCGTAGGCCGTGCGGTCATCAATAATGGCAATGGACTTGCCCTTGAGTTCATTGACGGCAAACCGGCCAAGCGTGCCTCCCAGCTGCCCATCGTTGGCCACCACTCGAAAGGCGGTGTTGAAGCCTTGAAGTGTGTAACGAGGGTTGGTGGCAGAAGGTGAAATTTGCGGAATGCCGGCCCGGTTATAAAGGGTCGAAGCGGGAATAGTAGTGCCCGAGTTCAGGTGCCCAATAACGCCTGCCACCTTGGCATCAACAAGCTTTTGTGCAGCGGCTGTTCCCTGCTTGGGATCGGCTGCATCGTCTTCTGAAAGAAGCTCGAACCTCACCTTTTGGCCGCCAATGGTAAGGCCCGCCTTGTTGAGGTCGGCAATGGCCAGCTTCGCTCCGTTCTCGTTGTCTTTTCCAAGGTGGGCGATGCCGCCGGTCATGGGGGCAACATGGCCTATGCGCACAACGGTCTGTGCCCAGACGGCGGAGCCTGCGAACAGGGCGGCAACGGCAAGCGCAATGGACGCAGTGCGAAGCTGAGTTTTCATGGTTAATGTCTCCTGTAAAAAATCGTATTCTGCATCAGTCCATACGCTGACGGCGGTCGGCAAAGAACTTTTTTAATAGTGCTGAGGATATCTCCGCAAGAACGCCTCCGCGCACGGTGGTCTGATGATTGATGCCTTCAAGCGTGTAGACATTAACTGCGCCACCGGCTGCACCGGTTTTGGGATCGGATGCACCAAAAATAACCTCATCAAGCCGAGCATGGAAGATGGCCCCCGAGCACATTAGACAAGGTTCAAGGGTTACATAAAGCCGGCAGCCAGGAAGCCGGTAATTACCCAGCGTCTGGGCGGCCTGCCGAAGCGCGATTATTTCAGCATGGCCCGTAGGGTCGGCAAACCCAATGGGCCGGTTGGCACCCTGGCCCACCAGAACATCGTTGCGCACGACCAAAGCCCCCACAGGGACCTCCCCATTGGCCCAAGCCTGCCGCGCCAGTTCAAGCGCCTGATCCATCCAGTACTCGTCAGAGAACCTGGGTGCTGGGGTTCTTTCAGTTACCATTTGACCATGGTAACCATGAAGCCCCTTACGAGCCAAAGCCGCTAGCCCTATGACCAAACCCCTACGTGCAGCGGTGGTCGGCGTGGGCTACCTTGGACGTTTTCATGCCCAAAAGTACGCCCAGCTTTCTGACCTTAACCTTGTAGCGGTTGTGGATGCAGATGTTGACCGGGCCCAGGCTGTTGCTAGTGAGTTTCAGGGATGCAAGTCACTTACCGAAGTTAGTGGCTTATTCGATGAGGTTGACCTGGTGAGTGTGGTGGTGCCCACCCAGCTGCACTTTAAAACTGCCAAGCCCTTTCTTGAGCGAGGCATTCATGTCCTCTTGGAAAAGCCCATGACAGTCACCGTTGAAGAGGCTAAAGAGCTAAATGCCATTGCCCAGAGAACCGGGGCTCTTCTTCAGATTGGACACCTTGAGCGTTTCAACCCCGCGCTGATGGCTGTTACGGGGCAGTCCGTTTCCCCCTTATTTATTGAGTCGCACCGTCTTGCGCCGTACAAGCCTCGGGGAGCCGATGTCAACGTTGTGCTTGATTTAATGATCCACGATGTAGATATTATTTTGAACATGGTGGGTGCCGACATTGCTCGTATCTCGGCAAGCGGTGCGAAGATTCTCTCGGAGACTATAGACATTGCAAATGCCCGGCTTGAGTTTTCCAATGGCTGTGTGGCCAATGTCACGTCGAGTCGGGTGAGCCACAAAACCGAGCGCAAGATGCGTGTTTTCGCCCATCAGTCTTACCTGACCATTGACTTCCAGGAGAGGCGGTTTGGCATGCATCGCAGGGGAGAGCGCGAACTCTACCCGGGCATTCCTGAGATTGTGAGTGAAGAAACTTCATTCGAGTCGGCCGATGCCTTACTTACAGAAATCCAGGCCTTCGTGGCAGCCGTGCGAGGCGAGGGCCCATTGGTCGTCTCGGGACTTGATGGTCAGCGAGCGCTTGAAACTGCAATTCGTATCACCGAGCTGGTGCATGAGGGCCCGACCAGTCTCGACCAACCCCTTGGCCGTTCACTTTAAAAGGACTGTTTATCTTGATACCCATGGTTGATCTGCGTACGCAGTACCACTCGCTCAAGGCCGATATTGATAAGGCGGTGCTTGATGCCCTTGATGCAACGCAGTTTATTCTTGGGCCCAACGTTAAGCAGCTTGAAGAGGAGGTCAGCCGGAGTCTGGCAGTTCCCCATGTTATAAGCTGCGCCTCGGGAACCGATGCTCTGCACTTGGCCCTCGCTGCCTTGGGCATTGGGCCTGGCGATGAGGTCATCACCACGCCGTTCACCTTTATTGCAACGGCCGAGGCTATTGCCTATGTGGGTGCGACGCCAGTCTTTGTCGACATTGACGCCAGAACCTTCAACCTTGACCTTGCCCTGGTGCGCAACGCCATAACACCGAAAACCAGGGCTGTGATTGCCGTTCACCTCTTCGGTCAGCCTGCCGATGTCCACGGGCTTATGGAAGCCTGCTGCAACGACAACCTCTACCTAATTGAGGACTGCGCTCAGTCGTTTGGCGCAACGGTGGGTGGTAAGCCCACGGGCGGGTTTGGCGTCATGGGCTGCTTTAGTTTTTTTCCAAGTAAAAACCTAGGTGGCTACGGTGATGGGGGCGCTGTGACCGCGCTTACCGATGCCCATAAGCAAGAGCTGCTTGCCCTGCGCAATCATGGCAGCCATGTGCGTTATTACCACGATGTCATTGGCTATAACAGCCGTCTCGATGAGTTGCAGGCTGCCATTCTTAGAGTCAAGCTACAGCATATTGAGCGGTTTAACACCGAGCGCCGACGCGTTGCCCACCGCTACCACGATAAGCTTGCGGGCCTTCCTGTGACTACGCCCCTTGAAGATGGCCTTGGCCGGCATGTCTTTCACCAATACACCATTCTTACCGATCATCGTGAGAAGATCTCGTCCTTTCTTGGCGAAAGAAAGATTGCCAGTGCGGTCTACTACCCAGTGCCTCTGCATCGACAAAAGGCCTTTGGTGATCGGTTTGCCAGCCTCAGCCTGCCAGCTGCCGAGTCGGTAAGCCAGCGCTGCCTGTCCTTGCCAATCTACCCTGAAATGACCAATGATCAGGTCGACGAGGTGGCGGCAGCGGTTCGGGATGCGCTACGGTCCTAGGTCTCGCGCCGTCTTCTTAAGGGCATGCCGTTGCCTCAAGGAAACGGCATGAGCAACCCCAGCGATAACAAGTCCATTCGAATAGCCCTTATTGCCGGGGAGGCCTCCGGTGACAGGCTGGCGGCCGATCTGGTGCGGTCGGTTCAGAAGAAGACTGCCGGTCTTTCTTTTTTTGGAATGGGCGGTGCATCCATGCGCGCCGCAGGGGTGCATATCGAACAAGATTTTGCTGGGCTCTCCGTGGTGGGGATCGTGGAGGCGCTCTGGCACTATCGCCGGCTTCGATCAGTCCTTGAGCGCATGAAGCGCATGCTTGCAAGCCAGAGGCCTGACCTTCTTATTCTTGTTGACTATGCCGAGTTTAATTTGCGGCTTGCCGACTATGCCAAGTCGATTGGCTTAAAGGTTTTGTTCTATGTAAGCCCGCAGCTCTGGGCCTGGCGGCCAAGTCGCATTAACCGAATGGTCGGGCGTATTGATGGCATGGCGGTCTTGTTTCCCTTCGAAGTGTCTTATTACCAGGCGGTTGGTATACCGGTGCGCTTTGTTGGTAACCCCTTGGTGGATGATGTCAGGCCATCAGGCAATGCTGAGCAGCTTCGGAAGTCTTTTGGTCTGGTCGATGACAAACCGACCCTTGGCCTCTTTCCGGGTTCCAGAGAGTCGGAATGGCGTCGGCATATGCCCACGCTCTTGCAGCTCGCTGAGCAAATGGTGGCCAAGGGGGTTCAGCCCGTGGTTTCAGTTGCCTCAGGTCTTGAGGTGGACGAGCTTGAACAGGCCAGGCGGCATCCGGGCATCCAATGGGTGAGAGGCCGCTCGGTGGATCTAATGGCAAGCTGCGACGCGCTTGTCGTGGCATCTGGAACGGCAACCCTTGAGGCAGGTCTTCTAAAAATTCCTATGGTGGTTATCTACAGGCTTTCCTGGCTCAGCTATGGACTTCTTCGATTGTTTGTGCATGTCAAGGACATTGCGTTGGTGAACATTGTTGCCGGCCGAAGGATTGTTCGGGAGCTTATTCAGTCCTTGTGCACCCTGCAGAACCTTGGCGAAGAAACACAACGGCTTTTGTTTGATGAGGCCTATCGACGGACCATGGTCGAGGCTCTTGGGGATGTCAAAGATAGTCTGGGGGAGGGCGGTGCCTCCGACCGGCTTGCGGACTGGGTGCTTGAGCTTGTCCTTATTCCGCCGCCGCGCGGCCCGTCCGAATAATTCCTCGCTTGCTTTCTTCAATAAACCTAACAAAGCAATGAACCTCCTCATGTCGCTCCCGAAGCTCGAGGACCTCGGGCTCGTCAGGGCGATGACCGCGTCGGTGCACAAGAAGCCGGAAGACCCGCTCGAGACCCTGAATAACCTCACTCTTGATTCCCCTGCGCTGCAGTCCGATTTTGTTAATGCCTATGGCCCGTGCGTAGTTACCTGTCGCAAGCGTAAAGGGGGAAAGGTCGCGGTTAAGGGCTGCGCCCATACTCGTGTAGGCATGGGTTCCCACCCGGCAGAACTGGTGCACCAGGGTGAAGCCGCCCAAGGTGACACCATCTCCGATATGAACATGGCCTGCCAGCGATGCGTTGTTTGCAAAAATAACGTTGCTGCCGATTTTGCAGTCATGGGCAATGTGGCAATACGCCATAATCAGGTTATGGTCTCCAACACGTGTCACCCCGCCACCGCGAACGGTTCCACGGTGGAGCGTGGCCGATTCACGAATGATGTTGTGATTGCCAATAACAAGCTCGGTGGGCTCGTCTTTGTAGCTCAGGTCTTGGGGTGGCTGGCCAAGACTTACAAAAGGGTAAATTTGGCAGTGCTCGCCAATGGTGCACGGGCCCGAAATAACTGCATGCGAGGCAACCCAGCTGCCTTTGCCAATTTTTACATTGGGACCAATGACTGCAAAGGCGTCAACCCTTACGTCGTCGGCCAATGAGGCCTGGTCGGAAACTTGAGCAAGAGGGTGAATCATTGTTCATTCTAAAAAGTGACGCCCGATCATACCCCAGGCTCCTAGGCTAGCCTTCGTCAATGGCGCGCGCGGTTCTTAATTCGATGGTGAAGTACTCCCTGTGGCTTGGTGGTTTTTATTCCTACTTGCCTCGGAGAATTCAGCAGGTACTTTCAACGCCCTTGGGTGCGCTGCTTTATGGCCTGGCTGCGCCGCGACGCCTGGTGGTTGCACGCAATCTTTCGCTCTGCTTTCCATCGCTTTCCGAGGCCCAGCGATTGGACCTCTCGCGCCAGTTCTTTCGAAACGTTATCCGTGCCTTTCTCGATCTATTTCAGCTTTGGCGTGTTGAGAAAGACGACTTAAAACAATTAGTTAAATTAGAAAATCTCGAATTGTTCGAGACAGCAAAGCGGGGCTTCATTGAGCAGGGGCGGCCGGTCATTGTCTTTGCACCTCATTTTATTGGGCTTGATGCCGGCGGCGCCCGACTTCAGCTCGAAGATCAGCTCGTTTGCATGTATTCCAATCAGGCGCTGCCTGCCATCGATGCATGGATTTATAAGGGCCGTAGCCGTTTTAACCAGCCCCTGCTGATCTCCCGGCGTGATGGCATCGGGCCGCTTTTGCGGGCCTTAAAGAGGGGAGTAACAGCCCATTTTTCGCCAGACATGGACTTGGGTCGACGAGGGGCCGAATTTGTACCTTTTTTCGGTGTGCCTGCTGCCACCCAGCCAAGCATCATTCGGCTTGCCCATCTTACCAACGCAACCGTTCTTCCAATGGTGACGCTCTTAACTCCACAGGGCTACCGGGCCAAGTTCTACGAGCCTTTATCGTTTCCGAAAGAGGAAAGCCTTGCCCAGGGACTTGCTCGTATTCACGCCTTTATTGAGGCGCGTATTGCAGAGGCACCCGATCAATACCTCTGGGCCCATCGTCGTTTCAAAACACGGCCCGAGGGCCTCGAGCCTGTTTATCCGCCAAAGCGACGC
>Ga0222714_10004910_pt1 | contig 12934 bp, 11 predicted proteins | sample C33_3DmetaG_FD_165048 | JGI IMG/M metagenome (GOLD analysis project Ga0222714, IMG submission 165048) | Estuarine water microbial communities from San Francisco Bay, California, United States - C33_3D | ecosystem: Environmental > Aquatic > Marine > Unclassified | place: USA: California... | reverse complement strand
GGTGCGGACACCGGTCATCATGTTCACGGCCACGACTATGTGGTCGTGCCGATGACCACCGGCACGCTGCGCCTCGAGGAGCCGGAAGGGCCTCGTGATGTGCAGCTGACCGCCGGGGTGTCGTATGCGCGTCTGACTGGTGTCGCGCACAACGTGATCAACGTCAATCCGTTTGAGTTCAGCTTCATCGAGATCGAGCTGAAGTAGTTGCATTGAACCCGGGTGCACAAAAGATGACGATCAACGACAAGCTGGCCGATGCCGCGCGGGTCGCTGGCGATGGCCAAACCGTGATGAACCCAAGCTCGAATCCTCCGCCGCATTCCGGCATCGATCCTGCCGAATGGGCGCTGCGCGTCGATCTGGCCGCCTGTTACCGGATCTTCGCGATGCTCGGCTGGACCGAACTCATCTACAACCACATCACGGTGCGGGTGCCCGGACCGCAGCGTCACTTTCTGATCAATCCGTTCGGGTTGCACTACAGCGAAGTGACCGCGTCGAATCTGGTCAAGATTGATCTTGCGGGCAAGGTGGTCGGCCGTTCAGACTGGCCGGTCAATCCGGCCGGGTTCACGGTGCATGGCGCGATTCATGCCGGGGTCGAGGGGGCGCATTGCGTGATGCACACGCACACCACCGCCGGCATGGCGGTCGCCTGTTCGCAGGCCGGCCTGTCGATGAGCAACTTTTACAGCGCGCAACTGCACGGCAAGCTTGCCTACCATGACTTCGAGGGCATCACCGTGCATGCGGACGAGGGTCCGCGACTGGTGCGCGCGATCGGCGACAGGCCGGCGGTGATCCTGCGCAACCATGGCCTGCTCGCCTGGTCCGGGAGCATCCATCGCTGCTTTGCGATCTTGTGGTTGCTCAACCGGGCCTGTGAGATCCAGCTTGCGTCGATGTCGATGGGCGCGGTCATCGAGATCCCCGAAGACATCCAGCGTAAGTGCACCGCCGATTCGCTGCAATTTGACGAGCGCTTCGGTGCCGGACGCGACATGTACGACGCGCTGGTGCGCCAGGTCGATCGCATCGACCCGTCCTATCGTTACTGAACCCGAGCGGGAGTGTTCTGCGAGATGAGCGAACCGAAGATCTGCATCGCCGGCCTTGGCGGTGTCGGCGGCCTGATTGCCGCGCGAATTGCGCGGGCTGGCCAGCCGGTCAGTGCGCTGGCCCGTGGCGATAACTTGCGGGCGGTTCGCGAGCAAGGCCTGGTCTTGCTCGACGGAGCGCCGGATGCGCAACAACGCAGCGTGGTGCAGGTGTGTGCCAGCGATGATGCTCGCGAACTCGGGCCGCAGGATCTGCTGGTCGTGTCGGTCAAGACCACGGCGCTGGAATCGATCGCAGCCGATATCGCGCCGCTGATCGGGCCGCAGACCGCGATCGTCACCGCGATGAACGGCGTGCCCTGGTGGTTCTTCGAGGCGATTGGTGGCCGCTGGCAAGGCACGCGACTGGCGAGCTGCGATCCGCACGGCAGGCTCGCCGCGGCAATGCCGGCGGCGCAGATCATCGGTTGCGTTGTGCACTTGTCGGCGACGATGACTTCACCGGGTGTGGTCACACACCGCGCCGGCAACCATTTGATCATCGGCGCGCCCGGCGGCGCGGCGCATCCGCGGCTGCCGTTGCTTGCCGAGGTGCTGCGCCAGGCGGGGTTCGAGACCGACTCCTCGGCGCAGATCGAGCGCGATGTCTGGCTCAAGCTCTGGGGCAACATGACGGTCAATCCGATTTCGGCATTGACCGGAGCGACGGGCGATCAGATTCTCAACGATGACCTCGTTCGCGAATACATGTCGGCCGCGATGCGTGAGGCCGCGCAGATCGGCGATGCGATCGGCTTGCCGATCGGCATGACCCCGGACGAACGCCATGCGATCACGCGCAAGCTCGGCGCCTTTCGCACCTCGATGCTGAATGATGCGCAGGCGCGTCGGCCGCTCGAGCTCGACGCGCTGATCGGCGCAGTCGTCGAGATGGGCCGGCTCACCGGCGTGCCGACTCCTGCAATCGACTCGCTGTTCGGGATGGCGCGATTGTTCGGGCGGGTCCACCGGATGTACGCGTGACCGCATGGCAAGCAAAAAGTCCCCCCACGTCTCCGAATCCCCGGCCACGCAGGCGCTGCGCCGAGCCGGGGTGGCGTTCGAGCTTCATGTCTACGAGTATGTGGAGCACGGTGGCACCGGCGAGTCGGCGCGTCAGCTCGGGGTCGATGAGCATCAGGTCATCAAGACGCTGGTGATGCAAGATGAGCAGGCGCGACCGCTGATCGTGCTGATGCATGGCGACCGGACGGTGTCCACGAAGAACCTCGCGCGTCAGACCGGACGCAAGAGCATCGAGGCCTGCAAGCCGGATGTTGCGCAACGGCATTCCGGCTACCAGGTCGGCGGCACGTCCCCCTTTGGCACCCGCAAGCCGATGCCGGTCTATGTTGAGGAATCTGTGATGCAGTTGCCGCAGATCTTCATTAATGCCGGTCGGCGTGGCTGCCTGATGTCGATTTCTCCGAAAGTGCTGGTCGATCTGCTTGCCGCCCAGCCGGTACACTGCGCGCTGGAAACCTGACGGAGTCTTGTGCCGTGGACAGTCTGAACAGCATCGTCGCAGTCTTGCTCGCCTACCTGCTGGGATCGGTTTCATTTGCGGTGCTGGTCAGCCGTGTGATGGGGCTGGCTGATCCGCGCAGCTACGGCTCTGGAAATCCGGGGGCGACCAACGTCCTGCGCACCGGCAACAAGATGGCCGCGCTGCTGACGCTGGTTGGCGACGGGGCGAAGGGATGGCTCGCGGTGTTCGTTGCCAAGGCATTCGCGCTGCGTTTTGGCCTGGGCGATGGCGCGATCGCACTGGTCGCGCTGGCGGTGTTCTGCGGGCATCTGTTCCCGGTATTCCTTCGCTTTGCCGGCGGCAAGGGGGTGGCGACCGCCGCCGGCGTGCTCCTGGCAATCAACCCCTGGCTTGGGTTGGCCACCTTGCTGACCTGGCTGATCATCGCCTTCTTTTTCCGCTACTCGTCGCTGGCCGCACTGGTCTCATCCGTGTTCGCGCCGCTTTACTACACCTTTCTGTTCGGTGCCGATGCGATCGCGTTCGCGGTGGTCATCATGAGCGGTCTGCTGGTCTGGCGGCATCGCGGCAACATCGCCAAGCTGATGGCCGGCAAGGAAAGCCGGATCGGTCAGAAAAAACGCGGCTAAAGACCGAGGCCATCGGGCGATGCGCATCGGAATCGATCTTGGCGGCACCAAGACCGAAATCGTCGTGCTCGCCGATGAGGGTGCGGTCGTGTTGCGCGAACGCATTGCGTCGCCGCAAGGCGATTACGGGGCCACGATCGCCGCGTTGACCGGCCTGGTGACGCTGGCCGAATCGCGCGTCGGCCAGCGCTGCCCTGTGGGCATCTGCATTCCGGGAACCATCTCGAGCGACACCGCTCTGGTCAAGAACGCGAATTCCGTCTGGTTGAACGGCCAGCCGCTGGGCAAGGACCTGGAAGCGGCGCTCGATCGCAAGCTGCGCATCGCCAATGACGCGAACTGCTTTGCGCTGTCTGAGGCGATCGACGGTGCCGCAACGGGGTATCCAACGGTGTTTGGCGTGATCCTCGGCACCGGGGTGGGCGGCGGTCTGGTCATTGACGGCAAGGTGCTGGTCGGCGCGAACGCGATCGCTGGCGAATGGGGGCACAACCCGCTGCCCTTACCGGCCGAGGGCGAACACCCAGGCCCTAGCTGTTACTGCGGCCGACACGGCTGCATCGAGACCTGGCTGAGCGGGCCGGCGCTGGCGCGCGATGCCGGTCGTTCCGATGCGAATGCGCATGCGGTGCTCGCCCAGGCCGCGGCGGGCGATCCGGCCGCGTCGCTGGCGCTGCAACGGTATTGCGACCGGCTGGCGCGGTCACTGGCCGGCGTGATCAATGTGTTCGATCCGCATGCGATCGTGCTTGGCGGCGGATTGAGCAATCTCGATCTGCTTTACCAAGAGATTCCGCGGCGATGGAAGTCCCATGTGTTCTCGGATCTGATCCACACCCGCCTGTTGCGCAATCGGCATGGCGATTCGTCCGGGGTGTTCGGCGCCGCCAGACTCTGGGGGCTTGGCGAGCCCATGGGGTGACTTTCGCTGCGACCTCGACGCCAGTCGATGCGGACCGGTGCGAGTCGAGCAGGCTGCACGGCGTGGAGTTCAGGGGGCCTGCAATTCCGACAGCGGCCAGCGCGGCCGGATTCCGAAACCATCGGGAACCGGCGCGACTTCGCCGGCGGCCAGCCTGAGTGCGCCTGCGAACGCAATCATCGCGCCGTTGTCGGTGCAAAGCGCCGGCTTCGGAAAATAGGCGCGAAAGGCGCGATCTGCCTGGGCGCGCTCGAGCGTGTCGCGCAGCCGTTGGTTTGCGCTGACCCCGCCGGCGATCACCAGTCGATCCAGCCCGGTCTGCTCGAGCGCGGCGACTGACTTGGCGGCGAGCACGTCGACGATCGCAGCCTGCACCGCGAATGCGAGATCGGCTTTCGCCTGCTCGTCGGCCAGGCCCTTGCGCACCGCGGTCAGCACCGCGGTCTTCAGGCCGCTGAAGCTGAAGTCGAGATCGCCTGAGTGCAGCATCGGTCTGGGCAACTTCACGACAGCTTCGCGACCCTGTTCGGCCAGGCGCGAGATTGCCGGGCCTCCCGGATAGCCGAGTCCGAGCAGCTTGGCGCTCTTGTCGAAGGCTTCGCCAGCGGCGTCATCCAGCGTTTCTCCGAGCAGCGTGTAGCGGCCGACGCCATCGACCCGCATCAGTTGCGTATGTCCGCCCGACACCAGCAGCGCGACGAACGGGAATTGCGGCGGGTCTTCCGACAGCAGCGGGGACAGCAAATGCCCTTCCAGGTGATGAATGCCGATCGCCGGCTTGTTCAGCGCAAAGGCCAGCGCGGTGCCGACGGCGGCCCCGACCAGCAGCGCTCCGGCCAGTCCCGGGCCCTGCGTAAATGCGATCGCATCGATTTCGGCGGTGCCCATGCCAGCCTGCTGCAACGCGATTTCGGTCAACGGCAGCAGGCGGCGTACATGGTCGCGCGACGCGAGTTCGGGCACCACGCCGCCATAGCGCTCATGCATCGCAACTTGCGAGTGCAGGGCCTGACCGAGCAAGCCCCGTTCCGTACAGTAGATGGCGACGCCAGTGTCGTCGCATGAGGTTTCGATACCAAGAACGCGCATCTGCAGATTCTAGTCGGATGAGTCGATGGCAGGCTCGCCACTGTAGGACTTTCCTTGTCCACTAAATTTTGCTATCCTCGCCGGCTTGCCTTGGAGTGGCCAAGCGGAGGCAGTGGCGGGCGTCGCCCGTCTTTGAGTCTTACCGCGGCCTGGAGCCAAGCACTGGAAGGGGGTGATTCTTCATGCCGACCATCAGGGTCAAGGAAAACGAGCCGTTTGACGTCGCGCTGCGCCGCTTCAAGCGCACCATCGAGAAAACGGGTCTGATTACCGAGCTTCGCGCCCGCGAGTTCTACGAGAAGCCTACTGCTGAGCGTAAGCGCAAGAAGGCAGCTGCCGTCAAGCGTCATTACAAGCGCCTGCGCAGCCAGATGCTTCCGAAGAAGATGTACTGATCGGGCTTGCGTTGCGGTTCCGGGCGGCTGTCTTGCCCGGTCGTCGCAACGCGCGCTCGGTAGCTGGAACAAACGCCGCGGAACAAAATCCGATCGCGGCGTTTTGAATCCGGTGAGACAAGCCCGCTGGCCTAGCGCCGCGGGCTTTGTCGTCTTTTCCGGCTGGGCGAGCATGAGTCTCGAACGGCATTCGCTGAACCGATCTTGCCGCCCCGCTGGGTCCGGCATCATCGTCGAAACGTATCGGAGCCTGTCATGAGCTTGAAGGAACGAATCAACAACGACATGAAGGACGCGATGCGTTCGCGCCAGTCCGAGCGACTGTCTGCGATCCGGATGCTGCTTGCGGCGGTCAAGCAAAAGGAGATCGACGATCGGATTGATCTGGACGATGCGCAGGTGACCGCCATCGTCGAAAAGCTGATCAAGCAGCGCCGCGATTCGATCGAACAGTTCACCAAGGCGGGTCGCAACGAACTGGCCGATCGCGAGCGCTTCGAGGAACAGGTCCTGGCCTCATACATGCCGGCTCAACTCGCAGACGAAGAGATCGCCGCTGAGATCGAGGCCGCTGTCGCCGCAACCGGCGCTGCCGGCCCGCAGGATATGGGCAAGATCATGGGCGTACTCAAGGGCAAGCTGGCCGGTCGCGCTGACATGTCGGCGGTTTCGGCTCGGGTCAAGGCGCGCCTGTCGCGGTAGGATCGGGGCGGCAGGAGGCTCGCCGACCTTGATCCCGCAGGCATTCATCCAGGATCTTCTCTCCCGCGTCGATGTCGTCGACGTGGTGGGGCGGCATGTGCAATTGCGCAAGGCGGGAGCGAACCTGCTCGGCCTTTGTCCGTTTCACGCGGAGAAATCTCCGTCGTTTACCGTCAGCCCGAGCAAGCAGTTCTATCACTGCTTTGGCTGCGGTGCGCATGGCTCGGCGATCGGCTTTCTGATGGAGCATTCCGGGCTGTCGTATGTCGAAGCGATCCGCGATCTGGCGCAGTCGGTCGGCATTCCGGTGCCCGACGAAGGGCCGTCGGCGAACCGGGAGCAGGCTCGCGCACCGGGTCTGATCGAGTTGCTCGCCCGCGCCGAGCGCTTCTACCGTGACCGTCTGAAGGACTCGACACGGGCAGTCGACTATCTGAAGGGACGCGGATTGAGTGGTCGCACCGCTGCCCGCTTCGGCATCGGTTATGCGCCAGAAGGATGGCGCCCCTTGCAGGCGGCGATGCCCGATTACGCGGCACCCGAACTGCTCGAGGTAGGGCTGGTGATCGAGTCACAGGGGAAGGCGGGCGAGCACTCTGGCAACGCTGGCAACGCCGGCGGGGCTGGCCCTGCGCAACCAGCCGGGCCGGCCAGGCGCTACGACAGGTTCCGTGACCGGATCATGTTTCCGATCCGTAATCCCCGCGGTCAGGTGATCGGGTTCGGTGGCCGGATCATCGACAGCGGCGAACCCAAGTACATGAACTCGCCGGAAACGCCGCTGTTCTCGAAGGGACGCGAGTTGTATGGGTTATTCGAGGGCCGTGATGCATTGCGTCAGGCCAACTGCGCGATTGTTGTCGAGGGCTACATGGATGTCGTGATGCTTGCCCAGCACGGTGTGGCGAACTGTGTCGCAACCCTTGGCACCTCGACGACGCCTGACCATGTGCGCAAGCTGCTTCGGGTGGTCGATCGGGTGGTCTTCTCGTTCGACGGGGACTCGGCCGGTCGCAAGGCCGCCTGGCGCGCGTTGCAGGCCTGTTTGCCAGAGGCGGCTGACACCAAGCGGATGGAGTTCCTGTTTCTGCCGCCTGAGCATGACCCGGACAGCTACGTCAGGGAGCATGGGCCGCAGGGTTTCGAGGCATTGCTGGCGCAGGCTCTGCCGCTGTCCGAATTCATGATCCAGGAATTGTCGGCTCAGGTGGACCTGGCCGAGCCCGAAGGCAGGGCGCGCTTTCTTGCGCTTGCACAGCCGATGCTTCAGGCCCTGCCGCCAGCCGCGTTCCGGTTGCAGTTGGTGCACCGGGTCGCCGACGTCGCCGGGGTCGCGGCATCCGAACTGGGGCAGCTTCTTGCGGCCGCTCCCTCGGGGCATCGTGCGGCCACCGGCGGGGCGCCGAAGTCAAGCGGCCCGCCCTGGGGAAATGAGACCGCAGGCGAACCCGCTTCGGCGCGCGCGGGAAAAACCGGCCGGCCGGGTTGGCGCGAGCGCTCCTTCGCGACGGCTCCCGCCGGCAGGCCGGCATTGCGCCCAAGAGCCGCTCCGCCGTCGCTGCCGCGCAGAATCCGTCTGCTGTCCGCGCTGCATCCGGCTCTCGCAATCGAGCCCCCGGCGGCCGAGTTTCTCCCGGCAGAGGTGCTGGACTGGCTCGCTCTGGTGCGTGAGCAACCAGCGGGAAGCGCATTTGCGGTCATTTGCGAGGGATTGCGTGAGCAGATGCCCGATCTGATCGCGGGTCTAGAGCGCGATGCGGCAGCGGATCGCTCGATGGTCGCGGAAATGTCGCTGGACGAGGCGCGGGCAGAGTTCGACGGAGCCCTCGCGCAGCTGCGGGATCGAAGCATCCGGGATGAGCTTGATGCGATCGTCGCCCGGGGAATGCAAACCGAAGCGGACCGTGCGCGTTATCAGCAATTGCTGGCTCTCAGGGCTCGCGCGTGATATCATAGTCGGTTCCACATTGCATCTTGTTTCGAAGTCGCCCTTCCGGGACGGAAGCCTAGGACTGCGTCCGAAATAACAGTCGCAACATCGACAAAGTTGGGCAGGGGCTTGAAGGTGCGGCAGCGCGTGACTCTGGGCTCTCCCGCACGGTTCGATAAAGCGGGGCGCCGCGCGAGTGCGACAAAGCGGGGGCGTGGCGTGACCTGTGAGATCGGCGCCCTGGCAGGCATGTGCTGACAGGTTTTACGGTCCGAATGCGACCGATTCGATGAGCGTCGTACGGCAGTGCAGGCGACATAGACGAGATTCGATCAAGACACCAACCAAGAAGGCGACCTCAAGGTGAGCAGCAAGGTGACCAGCAAAGCAGCGAAAAAAGCGACGAAGGCTACGAAGGCGACGAAGGCAACTCAATCGACGCCGGTGACGAAAGTGGCTAAATCGACTGCGGCGACGAAAGCGTCCGCAGCGGCCAAGACGAGCGCCAAGACATCGGTTGCAAAGTCAGTGGCTGCAAAGTCAGCAGCTGCAAAGTCAGCGACCGCCAAACCAGTAGGCTCGTCCGGGAAAAAACCAGCCGCCGGCAAGTCGGTGTCGGTCAAGGCGGGTCCTGCGAAAGCTGCAAGTGCGGCGAAGGCCGCTGGCGGCAAAGCCACTACCTCGAAGGCCTCCGCCAAGCCGGTTGCGAAGCCCGCCAAGCCGACCCTGGCCAAGGGCAAACCAGCGACCAACGCGAAGGCGGCAGCCGCCGTCAAGCCCGCTGCGAAGCCGGTCACCGCCAAGGCACCGGCATCCAAGACAGCTGCGAAGCCGGTCACTGCCAAGGCACCAGCATCCAAGACAGCATCGACCAAGTCCGCGGCAAAACCTGCCAAGCCGGCGAGCGCAGAAAAACCGGCAAAAGTGGCAAAGCCGGGAAAGTCTGCCAAGGCAGATCAGGCCACCGCTCAAGAGCGCGTCGACGCGTTGCCGCTCGAACAGCAGCCGCAGGCGGCTAACGCCAAGCCGGCGAAGGCCAAGGGCGCCAAGCGTGGTCCGAAACCCGGGGGTCGCGGAAAAGCTGGTCGCAAGCCGAGTGCCGGCAGCCAGGGTGACGACGAAGTGTTTGACCTTGAGGCAGATAATTCGAGCTTCGATAGCGACGACAGCGTCGACGACGCTGATGGCGCAACCGAGGTTGATGTTCCCGATGAGCCGACGCCGGCCCCGTCCAAATCGCGCCGTGGTGCGCGGGCAAAGGAAAAGGCGCTGCTCAAGGAGTTCGGCGGCAAGCAGGGAATGTCCGACGCTGACCGTGAACTCACGTTCACCAAGCTCAAGCAACTGATCAAGTTCGGCAAGGAGCGCGGCTTCCTGACCTATGTCGAGATCAACGACCAGTTGCCCGACGATGTCATCGATGCCGAATCGATCGAGACGATTGTCGGCACGTTTAAAGACATGGGTATCGCGGTCTTCGACCAAGCCCCGGACGCCGAGACCCTGCTGATCAGTGACCAGCCGGCCGTGGTCGCTAGCGACGACGATGCCGAGGAAGAAGCCGAAGCCGCGCTGTCAACGGTCGACTCCGAATTCGGTCGCACCACCGATCCGGTCCGCATGTACATGCGGGAAATGGGTTCGGTCGAACTGCTGACTCGCGAAGGCGAGATCGAGATCGCCAAGCGGATCGAGGACGGGTTGAAGCACATGGTGCAGGCCATTTCTGCCTGTCCGACCACGATCCACGAAGTGCTGACCCATGCCGACAAGATCGGGCAGGGCACGATGCGCATCGACGAGGTGGTTGACGGCATCATCGACCCAGATGCCGAGGAAGAAGATTTCCGCCCCGGTGCCGGGATGTCGGCTGCCGACGCCGAGCAAGATGACGACGACGAAGGTGCAGCTGGCCGCGCACAGGCGGCCCGACTCGAAAAGCTCAAGGTCGAGGCGATGGAACGCTTCGTTGCGATCGGCAGCTGGTTCGAGAAGATGAAGCTCGCCTACGAGAAGGAAGGCTACAACTCGCGCAACTACGTGAAGGCGCAAGAAGCGATCCAGTCCGAACTGATGACGATCCGCTTCACCGCGAAGATGGTCGAGCGTCTTTGCGATACGCTGCGCGGCCAGGTCGATGAGGTGCGCAAGCTCGAGCGGGCGATCCGTGACGTCTGTATCGAGCGCGCCGGAATGCCGCGTCAGGATTTCATTGCGAGCTTCCCTGGTAACGAGACCAATCTGAACTGGTCTGAAGCCTTGGTCGCTGCCAGCCCGTCCTACAGCGAAGTGCTATTGCGCAATATTCCCGCTATCCAGGATCTGCAGCAGCGGCTGATCGACCTGCAGGCGAGCGTGGTTCTGCCACTGCCCGATCTGAAGGAAATCAACCGGCGCATGACGGCTGGCGAGACCAAGGCGCGCAAGGCTAAGCGCGAAATGACCGAAGCCAACCTGCGCCTGGTGATTTCGATCGCCAAGAAATACACCAATCGCGGACTGCAGTTTCTGGACCTGATCCAGGAAGGCAACATCGGTCTGATGAAGGCGGTCGACAAGTTCGAATACCGTCGTGGCTACAAGTTCTCCACCTACGCGACCTGGTGGATCCGGCAGGCGATTACCCGAAGCATCGCCGATCAGGCACGTACGATCCGCATCCCGGTGCACATGATCGAGACGATCAACAAGATGAACCGGATCAGCCGCCAGATTCTGCAGGAGACCGGTCAGGAGCCTGATCCGGCCACGCTCGCCACGCGCATGGAGATGCCCGAGGACAAGATCCGCAAGATCCTGAAGATCGCCAAGGAACCGATCTCGATGGAGACACCGATCGGCGATGATGACGACTCGCATCTTGGCGACTTCATCGAGGATACGACCACACTCGCGCCTTCCGACGCTGCGTTGCACGGTTCGATGCGCGATGTCGTCAAGGAGGTTCTCGATTCGCTGACACCGCGCGAGGCGAAGGTGCTGCGGATGCGTTTCGGAGTCGAGATGAGCACCGATCACACCCTCGAGGAGGTCGGCAAGCAGTTCGATGTGACCCGTGAGCGGATCCGCCAGATCGAGGCCAAGGCGCTACGCAAGCTGCGCCATCCGTCCCGGGCTGACAAGCTCAAGAGTTTCCTGGAAGGTCAGTAAGCTCTGCGAGTATTCAGCAATGCAAACGGGCGCCTCGGCGCCCGTTTCTTTTGACACAAACGGCCGCCTCGGCGCTCGTTGATGTTGATGTTGCTCCGCGGATGTTGCCCCGCGTTTGCCGGACCGTTCTCTTAGCCGTCTTTGGCGACCAGTACCGCCGATTCGCGCAAGTCTGTGATCTCCGCCTCGGAAAAACCGAAACGACGCAAGACCTCGGGCCCTTCGGTACCGACCCCCGGGAAGTGACCACGCGGATCTGCGGGGCCGAGCGGTTCGACTCCGGGGATGCGCGGCACCGCGATATGGCCCACGCCGGCCAGATCGAACCAACTCGCGCCGGCCGTCGCTTTCACATGCGGGTCGGCGAGCCATTCGGTCATCGTGTTGACCGGACTCGCGAGAGCCCCCGCCTGCTCGATCCGGCTGATCCAGGTCGCCGAACTGTCCTGCACGAGAACCTTGCCAATCTCAGCGGCAAGTTCGGCCTGATTGTCGGCGCGCAACTCAAAGCTTGCATAGCGAGGATTGTCGCGAAGATCTGGCCGGTTCAGCGCCTTGCAAAGGCCGGTGTAGTGAATCTCCTTGCTTAGCGTCACCGAGATCCAGCCGTCGCGGGTCCGATAGACCCCGGCCGGGGCGTTCAGCGCCTTGGGGTTGTCGCCCTCGAGTGTGGCTTCGATGACCTTCAATCCCAGGAAGGCGGCGCTGGCCTGCATCAGCGAGACATCCAGGCGTTTCCCCGGTCCGCCAGCCAGGCGGGCATACAGTGCCGCTGACACTGCCTGGAATGCATATAGCGCGGTCAAGGTGTCGACCACCAGGAAGCCGATCTTGGTCGGCTGCCCCGCTGCATCCCGGTTGAACGACATCATTGCCGAAAACGCCTGGATCACGGTGTCGGTGCCCGGGCGCTCGGCGTATGGGCCTTGCTGTCCGTACCCGCTGATCGACAGGTAGATCAGCCCAGGGTTTGAGGCGCGCAGCGTCTCGTAGCCCAGCCCGATGCGCTCGGCGACACCGGGCCTGAAGCTCTCGATCACCACGTCGCAGTGCTGCGCGATCCGGGCAGCGACCTGCTGCGCCCCTGGGCGTTTCATGTCGAGCACGATGCTGCGCTTGCCGCGATTGCTGGCCATCGCCAGCGCGCTGTGGTCGCCGTAACGCTTGCCGACTCCGCGTCCCCAATCACCCTCCGGCGGTTCGAGCTTGATCACCTCAGCGCCATGCTGGGCGAGCAGCATGGCGCATTGCGGCCCTGCGAGCCCCTGGCTCGCGTCGAACACGCGCAATCCCTTGAAGGCCAGTGAAGCCGCGGTGTCGTCGTTCGCCACTTGCGCTCAGCCCTGAATCGAATAGCCGCCGTCGACCGGAATCGCGGTTCCGGTGACGAAATCGGACGCCGGGCTCGCCAGAAAGACCGCGATCCCGGAAAAGTCGCCGGGCACACCCCAGCGAGCAGCCGGCGTTCGGGCCAGCACGCGGTCGTGCAGACCCTGGACGTCGCGGCGTGCACCCTGGGTGAGTTCGG
>Ga0222714_10004909_pt1 | contig 12935 bp, 10 predicted proteins | sample C33_3DmetaG_FD_165048 | JGI IMG/M metagenome (GOLD analysis project Ga0222714, IMG submission 165048) | Estuarine water microbial communities from San Francisco Bay, California, United States - C33_3D | ecosystem: Environmental > Aquatic > Marine > Unclassified | place: USA: California... | reverse complement strand
TTACCCGGTGTGCGTGGCCAAGACGCAGTATTCGTTCTCGACCGATGCCGGCCTGCGCGGCGCGCCATCCGGGCACATGGTCAACATCCGCGAAGTGCGGCTGTCGGCCGGTGCAGAGTTCATCGTCATGGTCTGCGGCGACATCATGACCATGCCGGGGTTGCCGAAAGTACCCTCGGCGGAGAAAATTGATCTGACTGACGAAGGCAAGGTGGTCGGCTTGTTCTGATTAATAGCCTGCCATTCTGCACTTGACGGCGCAAATAAACGCTCATTGAAAACAGGAAAAATATGGACCTAACCATAAGCGACGCCACCTTCTGGATCGCACTGATGCAGATCATCGGCGTCAACATCGTGCTCTCAGGGGACAACGCGGTGGTCATTGCCCTGGCCGCCCGCTCGCTGCCGCCCGAGCAACAGCGAAAGGCAATCCTCTGGGGCAGCGGCGCCGCGGTGGTGATGCGGATCGTGCTCACCATCGTCGCTGTCGAAATGCTCAAGCTGCCTTATCTCAAAATCGTGGGCGCCGGCCTGCTGATGTGGATCGGCATACAATTGCTCCTGCCCGAGGATGAGGGCGAGGGAGCCGGAGGGACCGCCGGAAACCTTGCTGCGGCGATTCGCACCATACTCATCGCTGATCTGGTGATGAGTCTCGATAACGTGATTGCAGTTGCAGCCGCCGCCAAGGGCAGCCTGACCTTGTTGATCGTGGGCTTGGCGATCAGCATTCCGCTGGTGGTATTCGGCAGCACCTTCCTGTTGAAAGTCATGGTCCGCTATCCGGTCATCATTACCATAGGTGCGGGACTGCTGGGCTGGGTCGCGGGCGATATGGTGACCACGGATCCGCTGGTCAAGGAGTGGGTAAGCATTTATGCCCCTTGGCTACATGAGGCTGCCGAAGTGCTCGGGGCGATTCTGGTGGTCATTACGGGTAAGTGGCTGGCGGCCGAAGCGATGCTGAAAAGAGCCATGCCCGAAGATCTTGGCCCAGGGGCTGCGGGACAAATCGCTGCCGCGACCGCACCCGCTGTTGCGGGTGCACAGGCGACCGGTGGGAGCTTCGTCAACCGCATACTGCTGCCTGTGGATGCGTCGGATCATTCAGTGCATGCCGTGGAATATGCGCTGAAGATGCGGCAACATCATCCGGCCCCAGAGGCCTTTGACATCCTTCTGTTAAATGTTCAACCCGGTGTGCCCGGGGACGTAAGCCGATTCGTGTCGAAAGAAGCGTTGCAGGATTTTCATCGTGAAAACAGCGAATTGGCGATCGAACGCGCCCGCAAGATTCTGGATGACGGTAAAGCCAATTACAGCGTGCATACGCTCGTCGGCAAGCCGTGGGAGATGATCAGCGGCTTTGCCAATGCCAATCAATGTGATCAGATCGTCATGGGCACGCGCGGTCTGGGCACGAATACCGGGGCGCTGCTCGGTTCGGTTGCGCAAGGTGTGGCACAATACAGTAAGGTGCCCGTCGTGCTGGTGAAATGACCCGGCATCCATCAGACGATGGATTTGTTCGGAGCGCGGGCGATGTAATCCGCAGCAGGCAATGCCAGGTCGGTCGAGACCGTGATTGCCCGCCGCCCGGGAAATCGTTGGGAATGTAAGGCGTATCCGGGTATGCATCGGGTTCTTGTGCTGGCTGACGGGTCAGAAAGCTCGGATCGCGCGGTCAAGGCGATTATCCGGAATCTGGCAGATTTCCGGGAAACACCGGATGTGCACCTGATGAACGTGCAACATCCGTTTCCGGGAACGGTTCATGTCGCGCGCGATCAATCTGCGGAAGCGCACCGCCAGGCGGGTCTGGATGCCATGAAATCCGCGCACAGACTGCTGGATGAGGCGGGAATTCAGTACACGGATCACGTCTGCGTGGGCGATGTTGCCGCCGTCGTCGCCGAGTATGTTGATCAAAACCCTGTTGACCAGATCGTAATGGGCACTCACGGGCGCAGTGCCGCGGTGGCCTTGTTGCTGGGCTCAACAGCCAGCGAGGTGATCCGGTTGGTCGATGTCCCGGTTCTGTTGGTGAAGTAGGTTGCGTTGACGCTGTTTCAAAATACGTGATAAAAAGCGTGCTGTTTTTCCTGGAGGCAATTTTTCCGGGACGCGATACAGAAGGGGAGTAGCTAGGGCAGCGGAACCATATTCGCTGTCGAGGCTGGGCCGTCATCACGGAACCGGAATTCCCGGTTCCCGGTTCTGCCGGCAATGCCAAACATTGCTTATGCGAGACCTTTGCCCGGCCGGGTAAAGGTATTTTTGCCTGGAATTATTCATATCGAGCGCGTGTGCACGCTGAACGCACGAGCCGACGGCGGTGGGGGCGCATTCGTTTCCCACACCCGGGGATTTCTCGAAAGGGTATGGCAAATCATGGACAGTCTCGCAGCAGCGTTTACGGTATTTGTAATCAGCGCCATTTTCATTATTTTTGCCGGCATGGCGCTGGCGAAGTACGGTGATGAAATCGCAGAGAAAACCGGTTGGGGCACGTTGTGGGTCGGAACCATCCTGATCAGCGTTTCGACTTCGCTTCCGGAACTCGTAGTCAACATCGACGCGGTATGGATCGAAAAGTCGCCGGGACTGGCGCTTGGCAATGTGTTTGGCGCCAACATGATCAACATATTCGTGATCGGGGTTGTTGCCCTGGTTTTCGGCATACGCAACCTGTTTGGAAACCAGGGCAGGGAAACCCAGATTCTGGTGCAAACAGGCATCGGACTGGTTGCACTGGCGGCGGTGGTGGCAGCGACGGGAGACTTCAGACTCGGGCCGTCGAGTGTCGGCGGTCTGTTGGTCGGGGTAGCGTATATCCTGGGCATGCGCGCGGTATATAACGCGGGGCGGGCTGAGGCCGGTGCGGCCGTGGCGGAGGAAGCACCTAAAGGCAGTCCGCGCAACGCTTTTATCGGTTTTGCCGTGGCGTCACTGGTAGTCATCGTTGCAGGCCACTTCCTGGCTGCAAGTTCTGACGATATCGCCAAACTCAGCGGTATCAGCGCCAGTTTTATCGGGGTGTTGCTGGTGTCACTGGTCACGACCCTGCCTGAGGGGACAGTGACCATAGCCGCGTGCTTCCGCAAGTCGTACGGGATTGCCATCGGCAACGTATATGGCAGTTGTGCGTTCAACGTATTTGTCATAACCATTGCGGGGCTCTTTCATGACGGTCCTCTGCTCCGCGCGATGGAGCCGGCGCACTATGTTGCGGCTGCCGGGGCGTTCCTGCTGATGACAATGGGTTTCTTCGTGATCAAGAGCTGCCAGACTGCGGCAATGTCGTTGGCGCGCGTGCTAACGCCGGCAATCCCGGTGGTTTATCTCGTGGCGCTGTATCTTGTTTATGACATGGCAAAGTAATTTGCAGCCAAACCGGTATATCGGGAAAACGGGGCGCAGGCCCCGTTTTTTTCGCATAGGGTGTGCGCTGACGGGAGATTTGAAAATCGGGGCGCCGGTCCCGGCGGACGGATTCCTTGTCCCTGCGCGAGTAGGCATCCGTGTATTTGCTGCGGGATTGGCTTACCGGTTTTCCGGGTGCCGCAGAGGCCGGTGGCAACAGACCGAGGAGTCATTTAAATAACCTGTTGTTTTATAACAATATTTCTTTGGGGCATCAGCGCAAATGCCGGAACTATTCCTGTTAAAGTGTCATTTGCACCGGCGTTGCCTGACGGCATTGCCGTGTTTGCAGGTAACAGGCCGATTTTGTCGCGGATTTTCTGACCACAGCGGGGCAAGATGCGTGCGTGGAATAAGCAAAATCTTGATTCCGGTCAATTCTTTCGCGTGGAAAAATGCGGAAAAATGAACCGTTACGACGTGACATAAAAAGCGCAAGAGTTGGGTTGCAGCGAATGCTGCAGAAAATTCTCAGCACCGTCGTTCAATTGATAACAGGAGGAGTCATGAATATTCAACGAGTATTGTCGCGCGGCGTGCTGCCGCTGGTGGCCGCTTTGGGTCTGGTCGTTGCGGCAAGTCCCGCTGCGGCATGGGAGCCGTCCAAGCCGGTCGAGTTCATCATTCCGGCAGGTACGGGTGGTGGTGCGGACCAGATGGCGCGTCTTGTGCAAGGCATAGTGGCCAAGCACAACCTGATGAAGCAGCCCATCGTGCCCGTCAACAAGAGCGGTGGCGCCGGCGCCGAGGGTTTCCTTGATGTCAAAGCGTCAAAAGGTGATCCGCACAAAATCATCATTACGCTGTCCAACCTGTTCACGACTCCGATGGCCACAGGCGTCCCTTTCAACTGGAAGGATCTCACTCCGGTGTCGATGCTGGCCCTGGACAACTTCGTGCTCTGGGTCAATGCCGGAGACCCGTATAAAACGCCCAAGGAATATCTTGCTGCAGTGAAAAAGGGCGGCCCCAACAGTTTCAAGATGGGTGGCACGGGTTCCAAGCAGGAAGATCAGATCATAACCGTGGCGATCGAGAAGGCCGCTGGCGTCAAGTTTACCTACATCCCGTTCAAGGGTGGCGGTGCGGTGGCTACCCAACTGGTGGGCAAGCACATCAACTCGAGCGTCAATAATCCGATTGAAGCGGTGGCGCACTGGCGTGCTGACAAGCTGCGGGCACTGTGCGTGTTTGACTCGGATCGCATGCCTTACAAGAACAAGGTTACCAAGACCCAGTCTTGGAACGACATCCCGACCTGCAAGGAATCCGGCATCCCGATGGATTACGTGATGCTGCGCGGGATTTTCATGCCAGCCGGCGTGCCCAAGGAGGCGGTGGACTTTTACGTGTCACTGTTTGCCAAGGTGCGTGCAACGCCGGAATGGAAGGAGTTCATCGAACGCGGCGCATTCAACCAGACCGCGCTGACCGGGCAGGCGTACGCGGACTGGGTCGCCAAGGCCGAGAAGCTGCATCATGGCTTGATGAAAGAGGCTGGTTTCCTGGCCAAGAAGTAAAGCACGGCCTCCCGGCAATACGGGCGGGGATGATTCGATTCGCCCGTATTGCCGGATTTCCTATGTGGATGGGTAATGTCGCCAATGGGTGAGCAGGGAGGGCGTACGTCGATGGGATCCGGAATTTCGCAGCGCTCGGCGGAAATGGCGGTGGCATTGCTGACGCTGGTTATCGGCTTGACTGTTGTCATTGCCAGCTATCAGTTGGGTTCGAAGTGGGCGAATGATGGCCCGCAGGCCGGGTATTTCCCGTTCTATGTGGGTTTGCTTATTTGCATCGGCAGTGTCGCCAACTTCGTCGCCTGCCTGCGCAATGGCGCTGCGACGACTCAGCCGAAGCTATTTGCTGAATGGGAGGGGTTGCGCCGTGTTGCGGCCGTGCTGGTTCCGGCGATGGTCTTTGTAGCGGGTGTCTACCTGATCGGCATTTACCTGTCGTCGATGTTTTACATCGCGGCATTCATGGTGCTGCTGGGCAAGTACCGGATATGGAAGGGCGTGGCTGTGGGGTTTGGCGTCAGTTTCGTTCTCTTCTTGATGTTCGAGATCTGGTTTCAGGTTCTGTTGCCGAAAGGCGCGTACAACATACTGAGTTTTGTCGGTCATTAGTCTGCTCGATAGGGCCATTGACGGCAACTCCATGCCTAACGGAGCATTCGATTGGAAGAACTGAATTCGTTGATGCACGGATTTTCGGTGGTTCTGACGCCGTACAATCTGGTGCTGATGTTCGTCGGAGTGTTTCTCGGCATCATCGTCGGCGTACTACCGGGGCTGGGCGGCGCCAATGGCGTGGCGATCCTGTTGCCGCTGACTTTTTCGATGCCCCCGACCTCGGCCATAGTGATGCTGTCCTGCATTTATTGGGGTGCGCTGTTCGGCGGCGCCATTACCTCGATCCTGTTCAATATCCCCGGTGAGCCCTGGTCGGTTGCGACCACGTTTGACGGTTACCCGATGGCGCAGCAGGGGCGTGCCGGCGAAGCGCTGACGGCATCGTTCACGTCTTCATTTTTTGGCGCGCTGGTGGCGATCATCATGATCACGTTCATCGCGCCTGCAGTTGCCAGCTTTGCGCTGGAGTTCGGCCCCCCGGAGTTTTTTGCCGTTTATTTCCTGACTTTCTGCAGCTTTATCGGCATGGGCAAGGAACCCCCCTTCAAGATTCTCGTGGCGATGATGCTAGGTTTTGCACTGGCTGCCGTGGGTATCGACATCGTCACCGGGCAGCTGCGGCTGACCTTCGGCTTTACCGAACTGCTGCGCGGATTCAATTTCCTGATTGCGGTGATCGGATTGTTTGGCATCGGCGAAATCCTGTTGTCGATGGAAGAGGGGCTGTCTTTCAGCGGGAAAACAGCCAAACTGAACATGAAAATCGTGCTCCAGACTTGGAAAAAGCTGCCGCGATTCTGGGGTACGGCCATCCGCAGCACGATCATCGGCTGCTGGCTGGGGATTACGCCCGGAGGCGCAACCCCGGCATCTTTCATGGCCTATGGCATAGCCAAGCGCACATCCAGGAATGGTGCGAAATTCGGTACCGGTGAACTGGAAGGCGTGGTTGCGCCGGAGGTTGCCAATAATTCGGCCGGCACTTCGGCGCTGCTGCCGATGCTTGCGCTGGGCATCCCCGGTTCGCCGACGGCAGCGGTGCTGCTGGGTGGGCTGTTGATCTGGGGGCTGCAACCCGGCCCGCTGCTGTTCGTCGAGCAAAAAGATTTTGTCTGGGGTCTGATTGCCAGCATGTATCTGGGCAATCTGGCGTCACTGATACTGGTGCTGACCTGCGTGCCGTTTTTTGCGGCGATCCTGAGAATCCCGTTTTCGATCATTGCTCCGGTGATCGTTGTCATCTGCGCCGTTGGTGCTTTTACCGTGAACAACGCGATGGGTGACATCTGGTACATGTTGGCGTTCGGCGTGATCGGCTATGCCTTCAAGAAACTCGACTATCCGCTGGCACCGCTGGTGTTGGCGCTGGTGCTGGGGGACCAGGCGGAAAGTGCCTTCCGGCAGTCCATGCTGATTTCCCAGGGTGATGTGCGCGTGTTTTTTTCAAACGGCCTGGTCGGCAGCATCACTTCGCTGGCGTTGCTGGCGCTGTTCTGGCCGTTGCTGGCGAAAATGGTGGCGAGGTTGCGCAAGGGCGCAGGCTGAACGCGGCTGTTTAGACAGGGCCGCAGCGCCCATTTAAAAAACAAGGGGCGCCACATCGGGTGCCCCTTGTTATTTGTGTTGCAGGAAGGCCGCGCGCGGCCTTCGTCTTCCGGTTGAGGGACCTATTTCTTTTTCGCGCTGGTCGGATTCAGGCTGGTGATGCGGCCGCTTTCGGTGCCGGCAGTCTCGTCGATCACGGCATTGATCAGTGTCGGCTTGCGTGTACGTACGGCTTCTTCCACAGCCTTGCGCAGCTCCGCCGGGGTCGTGGCATGCACGCCGACGCCGCCAAAGGCTTCCATCAGCTTGTCGTAACGCGCGCCTTTGACGAACACGGTCGGCGCCACGTCGGGGCCGCCTGTCGGGTTGACGTCAGTGCCCTTGTAGACACCGTTGTTGTTCATGACTACCACGCACACCGGCAGGTTGTAGCGGCAGATGGTCTCGACTTCCATACCCGAGAAACCGAAGGCGCTGTCGCCTTCCACCGCAATGACCGGGCTGCCGTCGCCGGCCACCGCGGCCGCCACGGCAAATCCCATGCCGATGCCCATCACGCCCCAAGTGCCGACGTCCAGGCGCTTGCGCGGCTTGTACATGTCGACGATGCTGCGGGTGAAGTCCAGCGCGTTGGCGCCTTCGTTGACCAGGTAGGCGTCGGGATTGTGCTTGATCATGTCGCGCATCACGTTCAGCGCGCTGTGGAAATTCATCGGGGTCGGATTCTTGGCGAGAGTCTCGGCCATCTTGCCGATATTTTTGTCCTTGCGTTCGGCGATGGCGCCCAGCCAGTCCGCCGACGGCTTGGGCCAGCCGGTACCCATGGCGTTGATGCCGCCCAGCATTGCCGCCACGCAGGATCCGATGTCGCCGACCACCGGCGCGTCGATGCGCACGTTGCTGTCGGCTTCCTGGGGTGAAATGTCAATCTGCACGAATTTCTGGCCGCCCCAGGCCTTGTGATCCTTGCCGCCCCAGGTCTTGCCCTTGCCGTGCGACAGCAGCCAGTTGAGCCGCGCGCCGATCAGCATCACCACGTCAGCCTCGGGCAGCACGTAGGAACGGGCGGCGGCGGCGGACTGGGGATGGGTGTCGGGCAGCAGTCCCTTGGCCATCGACATCGGCAGGTAGGGAATGCCGGTCTTTTCGACCAGGGCGCGGATGTCGGCATCTGCCTGGGCGTAGGCAGCGCCCTTGCCGAGCACGATCAGCGGCCGTTTGGCATTTTTCAGCAGGTCGAGGGCGCGTTGCACCGCATCCGGGGCCGGTATCTGGCGCGGCGCGGGATCGACGACCTTGATCAGGGTGTTTCTGCCCGCTTCCGCAGGCATGGTTTGCGCGAACAGCTTGGCCGGCAGGTCAAGATAGACCCCGCCCGGACGGCCGGAAACGGCGGCGCGGATGGCGCGCGCAATACCGATGCCGATGTCCTCGGCGTGCAGCACGCGGAAGGCCGCCTTGCACAGCGGCTTGGCGATGGCCAGCTGGTCCATCTCCTCGTAGTCACCCTGCTGCAGGTCGACGATCTCGCGCTCGCTCGAGCCGCTGATCAGGATCATCGGGAAGCAGTTGGTGGTGGCGTTGGACAGCGCGGTCAGGCCGTTGAGGAAGCCGGGGGCGGATACCGTCAGGCAGATGCCGGGCTTCTGCGTCATGAATCCGGCGATGGCGGCGGCGTTGCCGGCGTTCTGCTCATGGCGGAACGAAATCATGCGCATGCCCGCGGCCTGCGCCTTGCGGGTGAGGTCGGTGATCGGTATTCCGGGCAGGCCGAAAATCGTGTCGATGCCGTTGAGCTTGAGGGCATTGATGACCAGATGGAAACCGTCGATCTGTTCCTCGGATTGCGTGTCAGTCGTCATGCCGGGGTGCTTCGCGTTCATGTTGGGATGCCTCGCGTTCTTGCCGTCGATTGAACGGGTGTTTTCTCGATTAAATCCGCCGTGGAGAGTAAAAAGCCGGATTGCACAGGCCCGGAATGCGTCGATACACGGCGGACCCACATCGCCCGGACAGATAGTGATCCGGTGACCGTGGTAAGTCCGGGCGTATCATAGTGTGATGCCCGCGCATGCACTCTTGACCCCGGTCAATTTTGCCCCGGTTTGCGCGGGATTTCCCCTAGTATTGCGACGCATCAAACACGCCGCTGCGGTCGGCGCGGACGGGTGTGATTCAGATTTTGCCGCGCCGCTTCAGGCGGCTCAGCGTTTCCGGCGACAGGTTCAGGTAGGAGGCCAGTTCCTTTTTCGGCAGACGCTCGGCGAGGCCGGCATGTTTGCGCATGAAGCGCTGCACCCGTCCAGGGGCATCGAGCAGGTGCAGAGTGATGGTGTGTGCCATGACTTCGCTCATCAATTTCATCACTTCCAGCTCGAACTCGCTCTTGATCCTGGTGTGCCGCTCAAGAAAAGCCGCCCATTGCAGCATCGACAGCTTGGCCGCGCGCACGCGGGTGACAGCGCGTATCGAATAGGGCATCGGCGTTTTCAGCCGCCACGCCGCATAGCTGGTATCGATGTCGCTTTCGGCGGCAAAACGCAGGATCATTTCCTTGCCCTGGGCGTTGGAAACCACGCGCTTGAGGACGCCGTCGATGACAAAATATTGTTCCATGGAATGGGTGCCCTGGTGTTCCAGGGTTTCGCCCTTGGCGTAGTCGGTGATTTCCAGCAGCGGCTCGAACTCCTGCCACTGCGCCGCGCCGAGGTTCTGCAGAACCATGTTCTGCCGCAATTGCAGGCGGATGATTTTGAACTGGGGATGCAGTGCGAGCTGGGTCATGGCCGTGAACTGGAAAAACCGGGGAATCGGATTGTATAACTATCTGTTTATCGGGCCGGTTTTTGGAATGGAATCTTGACTCTGGTCAAGGCCGCAGCGACCGCCATTAACCTATAGTTTCGCCCTCTCGCCGGAGTGGCGGATTACCGGGGTGGCACTGCCGCCCCCGGATATTGCGGATGGTGCTCCCGCCGGAGCCCATGCAGCCCATGCAACGCGCCGGCGGCTCATCTGCCGCAGAATGACTGGAGACCGGAATGGAAGCTCTAAAGGGTGTTCGAATTCTCGACATGACCCATGTTCAGGCGGGACCGACATGTTCCCAGCTGCTGGCATGGATGGGTGCCGACGTGATCAAGTTCGAGCCGCCGCAGGGGGACGCGACCCGGGGGCAATTGCGCGACGTGCCGAACGCCGACAGCCTCTATTTCACCATGCTCAACTGCAACAAGCGCTCGATTACAGTCAACATGAAAAGCGCCGAGGGCAAGACGGTTTTTGTCGATCTGCTCAAAAAGTGCGACATCATGATGGAAAATTTCGGCCCGGGCGTGCTGGAGCGTCTCGGATTCACGTGGGAGAAAATCCACGAAATCAATCCGAAGATCGTGGTCGGGTCGATCAAGGGCTTCGGATCCACCGGGCCTTATGCCGAGTTCAAGGCCTACGAGAACGTGGCGCAGGCGATGGGCGGCGCGATGAGCACCACCGGCGTTCCGGACGGCCCGCCGTTTGTCACCGGCGCCCAGATCGGTGATTCAGGTACCGGGCTGCATCTCGCCATCGGGCTGCTGGCGGCGCTGCATCATGCCAACCGCACTGGACAGGGCCAGTACGTCGAAGTGGCGATGATGGACGGGGTGATGAATCTGTGCCGCGTCAAATTCCGCGACCACCAGCGGCTGACTCGGGGCGACCTGCCGGAATATTCTGTGCCGACATACAAAGGCATGGGCGAGACGCCGCGCGCCGGCAACGATTCGGGCGGCGGGCAGCTGGGCAATGCGATTCACTGCAAACCGCACGGCGCCAACGACTGGTTGTATATCGTCGTGCAGGAAGCGGTCTGGGATGCGCTGGCCAAACGCATCGGTCCCGATCTCGGCATGCCTGATCTTGCTGCCGATCCGCGTTTTGCCACGATCGGTGAGCGCCGCAGGAACCAGCAGTTGATGTGGACGTTGATCAACAAGTTCGCCGAAAAATTCACCAAGCGCGAATTCATGGCCATCCTCAATCCGCTGGATGTACCCTGCGGTCCGATCATGTCCACCGAGGATCTCGCCAACGACGAGCACATCCGCGGCCGCGACATGTATGTCGAACTCGACCACCACCAGCGCGGCAAGTGGTACAACGTCGGCATGCCGATCAAGCTCTCGGCCTCGCCCGCCGTGATCAAGCGCTCTCCGCTGCTGGGCGAGCATACCGATGAGGTGCTGAAGGAAGTCCTGGGCTACGGGGACGAGCAGATCGGCAAGCTCAAGACCGCGGGCGCTTTCAGCGCCCCGCCCAGGAAAAAATAATCCAGCCAGTCCCGCAATCTGCAGAGGATTCATCATGAAAATCGCCATCATTGGACAACAGGACTTCGGCAAAGAGGTTCTCGAGGCATTTCTCGCGCGCAAGGACGAGGTCGCGGGCGTTTTCTGTGCGCCGGAAAAGCCGGGCGCGAAGCCCGATCCGCTGCGTACCGCAGCCGAAGAGCGCGGCCTGAAGGTGTTCCAGTTCCCGTCGCTGCGGGTGCCTGAAGCGCATGATGCGCTGAAATCCCTGAACGTGGACCTCGGCATCATGGCCTATGTGCTGCAGTTTGCGCCGGATACGTTCGTGCACCTGCCGCGTTTGGGCACCATCCAGTATCACCCGTCGCTGCTGCCGAAATACCGCGGACCGTCGTCGATCAACTGGCCGATCATCCGCGGCGACACCAGGACCGGGTTGACGATTTTCCGGCCGAATGAAGGCCTGGACGAAGGCCCGGTCATCCTCCAGAAAACCTGCGACATCGGCCCCGATGAAACCATCGGCGAGGTTTATTTCAACAAACTGTTCCCGATGGGTGTCAAGGCGATGGTCGAGGCCGCTGACCTGGTGTTTGCGGGCAAACACACGGAAACCGTGCAGGACGAGTCGCAGGCCAGCTACGAAGGCTGGTGCCGCGCGGGTGAGGCTCAGATTCACTGGGCAAACCACGTCGACTTCGTCTACAACGTGATTCGCGGCACCAATCCTGCACCTGGGGCGTGGACCACGCTTAACGGCAAAAAAGTACAGATATTCGATGCGCGCAAGCACCTGTTCCGCAAGTTCGGCGATGTCGCAGGCAAAATTGGCGAGGTTGCCGACGTCACGGATGCCAGTTTCAAGGTGACTGCGCAGGGCGGCGTCATCGAAGTCCTGCGGGCCCGCGGCGAGGACGGCAAGAAACTTTCCGGCGGCGATTTTGCAAAGGCCAACGGATTGGCGAAGGGCGCGTTGCTCGGCACCTGATGTCCTGAAATTCCCGTTTACTGGAAAAAGCCACGCTGACGCGTGGCTTTTTTATGTAACTATCTGTTTTATTAAATTAATTTTGAGGCTCCAGCGCCGTGCCATCGGCTCCGCGCTCCGGCATGCGACGTCTGTCCGCAAATATTGACCGGCAGTCGGTTGCCCCTGCGCCTTCCGTGAACTATGGCACCAAGTCCTTTAAAAAAACAGAATCCTTCGAGGCTAATATCGTAAAATCCGTGAAACTCCGTCGTTAAACCATTCACCAGAAACATAAAAACGGCACGGGACGGGCGAAACGGGATGAAAAAGCTGAGCTTCTGGAAAGCCGATTGGTTTCTCGGGCTCGTAGTCGTTACCGTCATGCTGGTTGCGGCGCGCGGCGACCTGATCCAGAGTCTGGAGCGCAAGGCGTACGACCTTGGCGTCCAGGCGGCCTCACGCGCCCCTTCCGACCGCATCGCCGTAATCACTATCGATGACGCCAGCATCGCCAACATCGGCCGCTGGCCGTGGTCGCGCGACGTGCATGCGAAGATGATCGACCTGCTG
>Ga0222714_10004907_pt1 | contig 12940 bp, 22 predicted proteins | sample C33_3DmetaG_FD_165048 | JGI IMG/M metagenome (GOLD analysis project Ga0222714, IMG submission 165048) | Estuarine water microbial communities from San Francisco Bay, California, United States - C33_3D | ecosystem: Environmental > Aquatic > Marine > Unclassified | place: USA: California... | reverse complement strand
GCGACGAGGTCGAGGTGTGGTGGGAGTTGAGTCAATCGAGAATGTTACTCGCTAGGATTCGTCTCAATATTTTATTGTCCAATAGTAATAACTGAAATATGTCGGGTGGTATTACGCAACTTGTCGCGGTGGGTGCCCAGGATGCGCACCTGGTTGGTAGCCCGGAAGTTTCATTCTTCCAGTCATCTTACAAGCGCCACACGAACTTTTCAAGTGTGATTGAGCGTCAGGTGATCCAGAACACCCCGGCGGCCAACGGTCTCTCGTCGATCCGCTTTGAGCGCAAGGGCGACCTTCTTTCTTATATTTATTTGGTTAACGATAACTCCGGTACATCATCAAACATTAACTGGAGTAACGCTATTGATAAGGTCGAATTGTACATCGGAGGTCAGCTTATTGACACTCAGCACTATGAGTATTCGGCGTCCATTCATACGGACATCATGGCGAACTCGTTCTCCAAGAGTATCTACGGTCCAGGTCCAGGTGGTTCCGATCCAGAGGCTCTTTTTTATCCTTTCAAGTTCTGGTTCTGCGAGAACTGGCAGTCGGCGCTTCCTTTGATCGCCCTCCAGTACCACGATGTGGAGGTTCGCATCTATTGGGGATCCACTGTGACCAACACAATGGAGGCATGGGCTCGGTACGTCTACCTCGATTCCGATGAGCGCCGCACGATGGCTGAGAAATCTATGGACATTCTGATCCACCAGGTTCAGCGTATCCCCGCTTCTAACTCAAAGACCACGGATCTCACGTTCAACCATCCAGTCAAGTTCATTGCTTCCACGGGCTCCCATTTTAACGCGACCAACGATGTCCTTCTCCAGCTCAACGGAGTGGACGTTGGTGAGAAGAAGCCCGCGACTCCTCACTACAACCAGGTGTCTGCGTATCACCACACGCAGTTTGGTGTGAACAGTGGCGACCCGGATAGTGGTTTCGAAAGTGTTAAACTGATGATCCCCTTCTGTCTGGATGCCTCTAAGCTTCAGCCCACTGGAACGTGCAACTTCTCACGCATGGACTCGGCGATACTTCGCCTGCCCGATTCCACCGTCAACGGTGCGATCTACGCGGTCAATTACAACATCCTCAGAGTCCAGAACGGGATGGGGGGCCTGCTTTACGCGAACTAAGTGATCGAGCAGCCTTGACGGCCTTTTCTGCCTGATCCTTGGGCATAAACATGAGCCAAGCGACGGTAATCCTCTCCTGGGTGAGCGTTCCGTCCTTCTTCATAGCGGCACATGCATCTTGAAATTGCTTTACGTAGTCCATAATGAAATTTCAAGGTGTTTATTATTTAATTAGTCTTGGGAACCTTAAGCAGGGGGACATCCGCCGAGAAGCACCGGGTGATGCTGTTGGTGGGTACGGGTCCCACTCGCTGCAGATTGGTGACGGGGTTAAGAAGAGCCGGACCCATCTTGGCGATCAGCTGGCGGTACTGGTAATTGAGAGGATACGCAATACCGTTATCGGACATGATCCGATCGTTCAAGAGACTGTTGGAAGTGTGAATCGTGAAAGCGCGACCATCGGCCATACCAAGACGCTGAGACATCTTTTACTTATTCAGTAGATAAAAATCCCTGATCCTCTGGTGAAATTGTTCGCGCTGATGAACTAGGAGATCGTTTTTGACTTTGATCTCTATGTCATTTCCCTTGACTCTGGGGTCATAAAGGTTCTTGATCAAGAATTTGTATGCCATGGTCAGGTCTTTGAAGTTTTTGGCTCCCGACATCACGATGCTACCGGTCTTGAAGATGCTTACGGTCATATCGAACATCTTGGCTTTCACGGCTGAGTAGGTCTCGGGGTTAAGAGATACCTTCTTTACGTGCTTGCGATGTTTCTTGTAAAGTTCCAATAGGGCCAGTTGATCGATGCCGTGAGGCAAACGGAAGGTTGCATTGATCATCTGTGTTTCCATGGGCGACATGGGAAGGTTCTTGGTCTCGGGAAAGACCTCATCTACTATTGTTTGAATTTCTTGAATGATTTCAAGTCCTTCCATTGGCGTAGATGAACCCGTTACATGAATCTTGCCGTTAGGAAACAGTTTGACAGATCGTTTTTTTGTTTCTCCGACGTCCTTTGATAGTGTCAGTGAGTTGTTAAAGTGAGTGGTTCCCATATTCCATCCATGATTTCCGTTGACGAACTTTTCCTGGAAGGTCGCGAGGGACGTCGTGGCACCATCCCTGCCACCCATGACGGTCATCGTGGACACTCTGGGTAATGTTGGTTTGTTTCCTTTGATCTCATCGCGCGCTTTGATGATGTTCCCAAGGAACGTTCGAAAGTTTTTGGTCTCCATATTTAAAAAGAAAACGCAACTCTTCTTTAATATGAGATGTGTTCACTGTAAGAAGAAGGGTCTCGTGTACATCACCTGTTCTTGGTGTGATCTCAAGACACTATGCACCAGTTGTATTCAGTTAGAGAATCATGAGTGTCTGGGTATCCTGAATAAAATTCAGTGTACAAAAGAAACACTAAAACAACTAAACCCTAAAATTGAAAGTGAGAAAATTACAAAAATTTAACCAGCGTCAATATACTGAGGGCTATGAGGATACAAGTTGCGGTGTTTCCCGCAGCGTTGGCGACATCCATGCTCCCGATCATCCCTTCGGTTCCGGTGATAATATTATCCTTCATGGGTGCGACGACGTTTAGCCAAGGGGGTAGTGAGTAATTTCTTTCTGGATAGGCTTTGCGGTTGAGTGGGTAATCCTGGGAACCTGGTGTGCAGTAGTAGGGGGTTCTCCACCCTGCTGCGATCGTCTTCTCGCATCCTTGGCTAGGCTCGAGGTCCTGAGGCGCAATGATTCCCCCGAGTGCATCGCCTACCGGGCGAACCTCATTCGCGAGTGCCATCTGCGGCTGCTTGGACTGTGCGTAGACCGTCTTGTAGGCACCGCCCAAGGGAACGCCGGGGGTGAATTCCATTGGATCCGCGAACGGATTAATTTTGTTGAGTGAGATTCCATCATTAAGTCTCATATAGGACGACATATCCTTACTTGTTATAGAGTAGGAATAAATTCATACCGAAGTATCTTGCACATGGCTCTCCATATTATATCCTGTTGTGTGAGTTTTTCCTTGGACTTCAGTAGCGGAAAATAAGGCAAGTATTGATCCTCTCCTAGAAGTTCGCAAAACTTGTAGAGTACGTAAGGATATGATAGGAAGTTCTTGCGGTTCTTGGGGCACACATGATCAAACGGTTCCTGAATTTCATTAAACATTAGTCTAAGACGCTCTTCAAGTGCAGGTGGCATTTCCGGCGGTCTGACGCCAGTGAGAATATTCGCAATATAAGGAATGTGTTCATAGTATTTATTTTGACGCAATTTTTTCAAGAGCCCTCTGACTTTGGCGTGGGTGATCTTTGAAACTTGTTCTATGCGTTGTTTCTTGAGTTCGTATCTCAGTTGTTCGATTAGGTCGTCTGGGATGTTGGCGGTCTCCTTGCCTTGAAATTGTTGAACCCATTCATTGAAGTGATTCTGTCGTTTATACGAGTATTGTGTATTTTTTGAAATGTCCTGTTCGTCTTGATAGGACAATCTGGTGGATATGTATTTTTCACATGCGCCACAATCCAGACATACAATTTCCCCTTCATTATCATTTTCATAAACATTTGTAGAATTGCATTCATTACATCTATCTACAGATACGATATTGGTATCGATAAAGTCCGTGTCATTGGCGGTCGTTACATCGTTTTCCACTACGCGCATGTATTCCAGAAAAATATCACGCCGACAATTTTCTTCTTGGTATCTTTTTATGAATGGTGCTGACATTGTTATGTAGTTGTGCAAAGACACTTGATCATTTTCATATTCCTTGATCTTCATATTATATCTTTCAAGTAAACTCATTTAAAGAAAAATATCACTATAACTTTAAATGTATAATTTTATGGTCAAGTTGATTGGATGGTGGTATAACGAGAATCCTTACAGAGTCACTATGCCCTTGAAGATGATTTATGATATTAATACTAAAAAAGATTGTCTGTTTCCTACGTCTGAATGGAAGAGGATCATGGAGAGTTGGCCCTTGATGAAATCTGGGGAAGTTTATAGCATGTGTTACTACCCCGACTTCAGGGATGCTATGTATGTTCTTAGGAGGAGGAAGCCCGAATGTGTCGAGAACATTCGTTATGAACAGGAATATACCTACCGCGGTTCTCCTTACTCGTTGGTGTCAAGGGACCCTTGGCGCAAGGTCGATTATATAGAAGAAGAGGAAGAACCAAGGATGAAGGGTCCCACCATGATCCAGAAGGTCGAGGCCGTCATGGAAAACAGAGAAGTGATCATGTGGGATACGGCTCGCTTCCTTCGTTACGCCGGACCGCGATCGGACTTTCACAACGTCAAAGACATCCGTATGATGGATCTATTTGATGCTAACGAAGAGGTGCCGGATGAATGGCGTGTCTATATGTTTGGTAATACGATCATTATCAAGAAGGACGACCTTCTTACTCCTCAGACTTTGGTGCCAGATAGAATCTGAGTTCACCGAGAGAAGTAACCTTGTACTCCAGGACGAGAGGCATTTCCTCTCCGTGGTGGAGAAGTTTCATATTTGAACACATCGAAGTGGCCTTAGTGAACAAGTTCAAATACTTTAAAGAAAAAGTATCTTTCATGGCCTCAAACTCGGTGGTATCCGAATCAATATCATATTCTGTGTACTGTTCGGCAAAATCTCCAACGCACCTGAAGCCGACCTTCTTGTAGGAACGCTCGATGGAAAGTTCAGAACCAATGTGTGAAATATCTCTACAAAGTCGTTGAAAGTCTACGGTCTGAAATGTTGTGATGCTTATCACGGGTAGATTGGGTGCATCGAACATTTCGTCATTTATGTCCAATAGTCTAAGATTGAAATGACTTCGACTTTTCTTTCCACTGTTTTCGATGGAAATATTGAGAACGTGGTCTTCCTCTATCTTCATAATTAAGACATCATTTGTCGTGACCGACTTGAGAACTCTAAAAACATTGGTGGTATTGATCCCAACGATGATCTCGTTCTCACATGAATATTCCTCAAACTGACTGGCGTCCAGAAATAGTTCCACCATGGCCGTGCGGGCATTATCCAGGGTCAACATGTGTATGCCCATTTTACTAAAAGATACATTAACATCATTGAGGATGTCCTTGAGAACCTCAAAGATGTTTTTAAATGCAGATGCTTGAATCGTTTTCAAGAACATTTACTAGATTGAGTGCGTGAAATCTTTAAGTCGCGCGCATAAAGATCATTAAGGAATTGTTTGAACCCTGTCTCTCCACGGGCTGACACAAATTCTTTCCATGAACTGTAACCTTGTTTGTAGGAATAGACATTTCCGAGAGACCTGGGAACTTCATCTGGTTTAGTAATCATTTAGTTACTGGTGGTTTTCTTGTTTATCTTGGCTTCCAACTCTGGGGTCATTGGAGGTGCCAGTGGGGCGCCGTAGGATTCAAGTTCAAAGAGACCAGGTGCGCTATTGACGTTTCCATCAAAGGAAGCAAATGCCGAATGATCGAAGGACTCAATTTCTGATGGCATCATTGAAAGAACCCACTGCTTCACTTCCGAACCCATCAGGGGGCGACCATCCTTGGTGATCAGTGCCGGTACGTGGGTCAACACCTTTCGGTAATCTTCCGGGATTGGTTCTTCGTGAATATTTTGATACTTGATTTGTTCCTTAATGGGACACTGATCTAACAATTTGAAAATCTCAAGGCAATGTTGACACCGTGGACTGTACAGCATGATCGCAAACATGCTTCTTTAAAAGTGTTGATGAATTTATCAGGCGATATAATTTCGCACCATAATATAAGATGCGTATGCAGACTATAATTCTCATCGTGCTGGCAGTCGCAATTGCTGGGTATTTCCTGATGAACCGCGAAGGTCTCAAATGGGATCGTGGATTTGCTGGGTTTCGTCCCGAGGTGTCTGGGGTGATTACAGAGGGAAACCTCGAGATTACGGGAAATCCCGTAGAAGACGTTGCCATCAAGGCACAGATGATCAAGAAAATCGTTGACGCCACCGTACAGGAAATCTTCGACACCAAGGGTCTCAAGATGTTCCCGATCGAGACCGTGTTTATTCAGGTATTTGATTCCCCCGACAAGATCAAACAACTCAGAACAAATCGCCCGGATGTTTATAATGCTTACGTTGATTATCTAGAGGCGCGAGGAAAAAACGTTATCGAAACGCCGGATGCCGAAGATGCGGGTCAGATTACTACTAGAACCTCTCTTATCAATTATCTTGACCAACTCAAACGTGATCAAACTTATGGCACCGTACCTGACAATGTTCCTGCTACTTACCGATGTCGCTTCATCCTCTTGGAGACCGAGAGATTCTACGGAACTGAAGTGGACGTGATTGCTATCGGTGATAATGATGGAATCAAGATCCAGGGTATCACCAGTCAGCCCCTCAAGGACGGCGAACCGATTAAGGCTTTCGGGGATAAACTTCAGGTGGGTGAATGGATGCCCTACAACACCATTGCCAACGCCAACATCCCGAACAAGAGTGCCCTTTCTCTCGTGGACATGGCTATTAAGAAAAAGTGGGGTGAAGGTGAAGATATGAGGTATTCTAAGACCGTTGCTGCCTCGAACAAATGGCTCGCCAAAAATCCAGATGAGGATACGTAAAATGCGAATTAGTAAAAAATAAAAGATTAGTAGAAATGCCCTTGAGGGTGGACGAAGTTCAACAGATCGACCATCGCAAACGAGAGCTAAAAAAGAAACTCTATACGGAACTTTACGAACGCGCCAGTGCCAAGGTGAGACAGGTCGCCGATCTCGGTCTGCACGAAACTTGGATTCAAGTACCTTCGTTCCTTATAGGATTTCCCACGTTCGACGTGAATAAGGCCACACAATATGTGGAGAGACAGTTTTCAAATGGAGGTTTCTTCACGCAACTTTATGAGAATGGTCAGTTGTTTGTTTCATGGTATCCAAGAACAAAGCCCAAGGCAAAACCAAAGGAACCTGAGAACGAATTTGCGTCCCTGGCAAACCTGAAAAAAGCCGCGGACAAATATCGCTGATTTAAATACATTTTATCATTAACTATGGACAATAACCTTAACGTTCTCGTAGAAGCTAAGAAGGAGCTCCTAAATCAGCTTGCGTCCACCATTCTCCCGAGTGCACTGGATTGTATGGATTCACTGTACGCCGAATCCAAGGTGGAGACACAGGGACGCAACACGCTCAAAATGTTTCAGGAGAAACTTGCCAAGATCCCACAGTGGAACAACTATCAGATAGATACCGAAGTGGGTAAGTGTGTAGACAGATGCGGTGGATGTCTTGATGAGATGACAGCAGCTGTCTTTGTCGCCACGGTCAAGATCATTTCTTCGGTTCGCCTTTCCAAGGATTCACGCAAGGTGTCGCTCAAGATTCCTAGCAACGATGTTTTCGTATTGGGTGTCTATACTAATGTTGCTAAGCGGATCTATGAAGACCCCTACATCTATCAGGAGGTCGTGAGCAGGACCGACCGTCGCAAGGATCTTATCAAGCGGATGGATGGAGTTGTCGAGGAGACTGTCAAGGAGATGCTTCCAATAAATCAGATCCTGAAGACCTACCTTAACAAGAATGCCGTGGACGTCATGAACGGCGAGAATATCGAGCCAGAGCCAGAGCCAGAGCCAGAGCCCGAAACTATGGAAGAGGAGACCAGTATGTTTCCAGGTGAAGGCGAAACACTTGAAGAAACCGAACAGGCGACAGAAGAGGTACCCGAAATGGAATCAGAAGAACCATCTCAGGAGAACGAAACAAAGAGTTTTACTTTTACTGACAAGATCACAAATAGATCACCCACGTTGCCATCAGAAGAAGAAGAAGAAGAAGACTTTTCTATCAACCCAAGTGCGAGCCGTTAAACATACTAAAATATACTTTATGTAATAATGATAAGTGATTCACTTAAAAATCCTTTGATTGCTGCTTTGGTTGGTGCGGTAGTCACAATGGCTTACGTTCAACTGGTGGCTCGTCTCAACCGCGAGGAACCCCCAAGGAATGCGGACATGATAAAACCAGCCATCCTTAATGCTATCCTTGTCGGTGTCATCGTCTATCTTGGCATCTCGCAGCGCGAAGAGATTTATGAAACTCCCTTCCCAGAAGTTAGTCGCGGTATTTAGTTAAAGATTTTACTCATTTTAAATAGTACGAAATGGCCAGCGTAGATACATTTAACGAACTTCTATTGCAGTTTGTTGACGAGTTGGCTCACACGTTCCCAGAGAACACCATTGTGAAGACTTACAGGAATACGGTCAACATGCTGATCAAGAAGGATCCTGGTGTTTGTCTGGAAACGTTCATAAAGAATGTGAAGCCCCATGAGGATCTCATTCGCAATCAGGATGAACAAATTTTTGAAGAGCTTTCTCGGAGTTACGGAATTCTCAAGACCCTGGATCTGGAGTCTATGTGGAAATCTGAACTTTCGGACGCGAGTCGGGCGGCGATTTGGCAATACGTTCAGGGTCTCTATGTTCTTGGAAACAATGTAAGTGAAGAGGAGATCGAGGAGTCTCGCGAGACTAACATGGACTTTTCGCCCGAGAAAATTAATCAGTTGTTTGCACCCCAGGAAGGAGACGACGGTGGCGAGGAAAATCCCCTTGCCGGTCTTCTTGGAAATCTATTGAAGCCTGAGATGATACAGGAGATGACATCAAAGGTAGAGGAACATTTTGGTGACGGTCAGGGAGGTCTCGACGAGTCCAAGATCATGGACATGCTCGGTCCGCTCATGGGAAACCTGGGCAATATTTTTCAGTCACCTCAGTGAAAAAAATAACTAGTCAATAAATAAGAATGGAACAACCGTGGTTTAGAAATCCATCGCACCTGTTTGCCAAGAATAAGGTGCTGATCTTTTGGCCTTTGGCTAAGCAGAATCCAGTGGAGAGGCTCAATGCCGCCACGAGGTTCATCCTCTACACCATGGCGATTCTTTACGTCATCAATCGCGACATCAGGGTTATTTATCTGGGTCTCACGGTTATCATGGTCATGGCTTCTATGCTTCTGGCGGGAGGCATCAAGGAAGGCATGCGACCCGCTTCGTTCGAAGAGGAAGGGTCTCGTTTTAATCTAATGATGCCAGGTCAGACATGTGAACAACCTACCAAGGATAATCCCATGGCCAACGTGCTCATATCAGACTATGTGGACAATCCAAAGCGCCCGTCCGCTTGCTACTACCCGACCGTAAAGGACAAGGTCAAGAAGTTCCTAAACGAGAATACACCAACAGATCAGGCAGATGTCTATTCGAGTCGCAACCAGGCGTTCCGTTCCTTTTATAGCATGCCATCCACGACCATCCCCAACGATCAGAGCGCATTCCTTCGATCCGCCTACGGTCCCATGATGAACAAGGTCTGTAGGGACGAAACTCAGGCGTGCTACCCCAACGACGCCTCAATGTTCGGACAGTCCAGAATGCCTGAACTTCAGCAACTCAGAGGAACTTTCGGTGGCACCACTAGTTAAAATCTCTGGTGATAGTAATATGGCTTATCAGCTTAACACATCAAGTGTCCTTTTGGACGCAGAGAGTCTGCCTGTGAACTGTGCATACGATCACGTGATGGCGCCTCCCGTGGTCAGCAACCTCAACTATGCAGGTTCGGGACGCGCTTCGACACCCATCTACGGTACCGCCCCCTACATGGCGGGCAAGGGTGCTCCTGGAAACCTCATTATGGTCGAGGACATGCTCCGACCTCAGTCCACCACATTCTTCAAGAAGGGTTACCAGGGTCGGTCTTACGACTTCCCTTCCAAGGACATGTCCTGCTCGGTGCCTCTCCGAACCCGGTCATGGGATCCGTCGAGCAGTCGCGCGGATGTCCAGAACGTTCTTTTTGACCGCAGGTATAAGTAATTTTTAAATCTTCTCTAGTTTTAATATGGACCCATTGAGTCTTGTGGCCTTGTTAGGGATTGCTGTGGCGGGTCGTCAAATCGCCAGCAGTGATCGCAAAGAAGGTTTTACTCCGTCGCCCTTGCCCAACCGCGAAACACAACAGATGCCATTTTTTGGCAACAATATCAATACACCCACCCAGGAATTGACTGCTGTGACCGACCTATTCACTGGTACATTCAATCCGAACAATCCGATGGGTGGAATCATCAATCCCAAGAAGGAAGTTGTGACAAACCTTCAGGATACTGCACCCAACGCACAATTTCCGTTTGGTCAGCCCGTATACAACCTCTACGATCGTCAGAATGTATCCAGTCGCATGAACAATCTTTCGTCCGCCGAGCGTAGATTCGTTGGTCCCGGTCTGGGAGTTCCCGCCAACGTGCCTGCCTATGGAGGCTATCAGCAACAGTTCCGCGTGATGCCCAATAACGTCGGTGCGTACCGACTCACCACGCTTCCGGGCAGGTCTGGTCCCGCCAAGAGCTTCGTAGGTCGCGGCGATGAACGAATGACCGTGACACAGAATCGTCCTCAGAAGACCTATCAACTTTTGGGCGCCGAGGGCAAGCGTCCCTTGGAACGTGGACGTGCTCAGGGACAGGGTGGAATGCTCACCGGACAGCGTGAACGCGAACAATATGTGAAGACACAGCGACCCACGATTCGCTCAGAGACCTCGACCCGGATGGACGGTCTCGAGTTTGGAACGGCCAAGAGGTTTATTCCCGCACAGACCAGCCAGGACACTCCTACGCGCAACAAGGCAAACTTTGTGGCGCGAACCAACGACGTGGCTGCTCCCGGAATCCACTCGTTCGAAGGTGCCTACCAGAACACCCAAAATACCATCCTTCTGCGTCCCGCCGATCGCGGCAACAAGGGATACACACCACCGGGTGGTCGCATGAACGTCCGCGGTTCCGCCACGCAGGCTCAGGGTGCCACCACCAAGACCCGCGATAGCGCATCGACCGTTATCGAGGGAGGTGCCGGTAACCAGTATCTCGGTCAGAACTACGAGGTGACGTGGGCTCAAAATAACAATGCCTACAAGGGAAATGCAGATTTCAGAACGAACAACCTAGGACTCGCGGTCAAGCAGTTGGACAACAATCCGTTTGCCCTGTCCCTGGCACAACGTTAAACATCATAAATCCTACATTCTAGAGCATGAGGTTCTTCCTTACAGAATAACTCCATGGCATCCAGTTTGTTCTCTTGTTCACGAACCTTTTGATCGTGAAGACGAGAATAGATCTCCTCATGCTCCATCCAGTCGTGGACGTACTTGTGAGGATTTTCAATCATCTTTTTGGTGGGTCTCTTTAGTTCCGTGCGCTTATTGAACATATACGGCGACACGTTTCTAAACGAGCAACTGTAGTAGAGCATTTAAAAATAAAAGTCATTATATTTTTAAGTATGAGACACGAGACGTTCGCCATGGAAGTTTCGCCCCTAGATTTCGAGGGAATTAAGAATATTGACTTCAAAGTCCAGGTGGATGACACCGACAAGATGGTGATCGTCACGATGTCCAGATATTTCATTGGGGATGTACATGATGAATGTGTCAAGAAGGCAAAGAAGATTTACAAAGGATACAGGGTTAAAACTAATGTGGCATTCTAGACTAACTATGGAGAAAACCACCATTGAAGTACCAGTGAACCCATTCCACTATGATGGATTGCGAAGTATTGGAATACCCATCAAGGTAGATCACAAGGAACAAATGATCTACGTTGATTTTATGTCAAACCAAGGAACTAAAATCATGGAAAATTTCCTTTCAGAGGTCGGTCACACGTTTCCTGGCTACGAAATCAGGGTAGCCAGGCTCGACCAGTGAGCACCGCCTTTGCGTACTTGGTCGCGATCATCGAGTGGATCATCGGCCAATCCATGACGTTACTGGCGTTAATAGTTAACCCAAATGGATTAGAGTTTACGTAACGGACAAACTCCTTGCCGTCCTTTTGAGAATCGGGTGAAGTGTAAAACTCCATCTTCTCAAAAGAGACCTTGAGCCACTGAACATGTTTTTCATTTTGAGGATCAAACTGGTCCATCGTTAATAAATGATTATGTTTTTATGTCTTTAATTAGTAGTAATGAGTTCCATCGACAACTCGCTAGAAGGCAGAGGAAGTGTATCGGCTTCAGGAAAGAAGGGTACCGTCCAGTTGAGCGACGGAAACTTCAATATTACATCAAACAAAGAACTCACATCAGACCCAAAGACGGGAACCATCACCACGACAGGATTGACAACCACCGGAACAGTGTTTGCCGCAACATTGTCAACATCTAATCTGGTGGCGGATACTATAACAAATCTAACTGTCATTGGCGACGCCACGATCACGGGGAATGCAGTGGTAGATGGTTCCGTGTCTGCTACAATCTTTGACGGAGATGGTGGTATATTAAGTAATGTTCAAACTACCGATACACTCCAGTCGGTCACATCTCGTGGTGCCATTACCACGGATACAATTACGGTCGGCGCACTGACAACTTCGGGGTTTGTTCAAGGTGTAACCATCTCGTCAACTAACGTCGCTACGTCCAACTTGAATGTTAGCAATCGTTTGTCAGGAGGAACCATCTCGGTCTCCAACATCGAAGCCACGGCCAACTTGGTCGTAGGTGGACCTGCGAATATCACAGGAACCCTAAGTGCGTCCAACATTCAGTCCTCGAACCTCACGGTCACAAATTCTCATGAAGTTCTTGGCACTCTAAGTGCGTCCAACATTCAGACCTCCAACTTAACGATCACCAATCTCAATACCGTCACCAACGACGCCTTCATAGGAGGAACCCTAAGTGCGTCCAACGTCGAGACCTCGAACCTCACGGTCTCCGGACCCCTAATCGCAGCAAGTAT
>Ga0222714_10004905_pt1 | contig 12945 bp, 16 predicted proteins | sample C33_3DmetaG_FD_165048 | JGI IMG/M metagenome (GOLD analysis project Ga0222714, IMG submission 165048) | Estuarine water microbial communities from San Francisco Bay, California, United States - C33_3D | ecosystem: Environmental > Aquatic > Marine > Unclassified | place: USA: California... | reverse complement strand
CCGCTGATAAATCAGCAAGTTAACCGTTATCTTCAGATGATGGATTTCTACATCAACTTCACACTTGATGAGGAATTTAACGAAACCGTCCAGTCACCTATTCATGAAGATTTCTCTTATGCTTCCTTTAGTGAAGGAGAGAAAATGAGAATTGACCTAGCACTTCTGTTCACCTGGAGAGAAGTTGCGAGAATGAAAAATTCAGTCAATACAAATCTTCTGATTATGGATGAGGTGTTTGATAGTTCACTTGATGGATTTGGAACAGAAGAGTTCCTTAAGATTATTCGTTATGTGATTAAAGATGCTAACATCTTTGTTATCTCTCACAAGACTGGACTAGAGGACAAATTTGAAAGTGTCATAAAGTTTGAGAAAGTCAAGGGTTTTTCACGTATGGTGGTCTGAACCATCAAAGGACAATGAACACTCCAAACTGGCAGCACCATTCCAAAAAGGAACAGAAACGAAAACTTAAACCGCAAGCACTGAGGCAAGCCAAAGCACGACTCGCCCAGTTCAAAAAGCGTCACATGGGTCGTCCGAAGGGCGACCTTTCGTTGTATGATGGGTACATACGAAACAAAACCGATGTCTGTTCGCCACGAAATCAAATCTCAACTTGCCAAACTGCTTGCTACTGAGGATTTGGTGGTGGAGCACAAGAAAGTCTCTACTGCTTGCTTCAATGTTCATACTCGTGTGTTGACGCTGCCTCTATGGGAAAAGGCAAGCAATCTTGTGTATGACCTTCTGGTTGGTCATGAAGTTGGACACGCTCTCTTCACTCCTGATGAAGATTGGACTGATAAAGTAAAGGTCCCTGCTCAATTTGTAAACATCGTTGAGGATGCTCGCATTGAGAAATTGATGAAGCGCAAGTATGCTGGACTTGCTAAAACTTTCTTCAATGGATACAAAGAACTGAACGAAGAAGATTTTTTCCAGATTGCTGATGATGATATCTCCGCTTTCAATCTTGCTGACCGCACTAATCTTTTCTTCAAGATTGGAAACTTTGTAACTCTTAATTTCAATCCAGAGGAGCAAGAAATCATCAATCTCATTTCTGCAACTGAAACTTTTGCAGATGCTCTGATTGCTGCTGAAGAACTTTATAAGTATTGTAAGAAAGAAAAGGAGCAGGAACAAAAGGTTGCTGACTTTGATTCTCACGAAATGAAGGGAGATTCGCAGTCCCCTGCCAACGAAATTGTGGAGAGTAATGACTCCTCTTCAGAACAGGACGGAGATAGTGATAACTCCCAACCTAGGGATGATGATGGATCTTACGGTGGAACTGCTCATGGCGATCAGACACCAGTAAAATCTTCTGCAGAAAATGATGAACCTGAGGTTCGCACTGCTGATTCTCTAGAAGAGAAGATCCGCGATCTTGTTGGTAATGATACTTATGAGAACATTTATGTTGAAGTACCTCAACTAAACTTGGACACTGTTATTGCCAAAAACTCTGAGATTCATAAAGAGATTGATTTTTCCTTTGCTCATCAGCAGGTTCTTCATAATAATCATGCTAAGGAAAAGGGTTATACCCCAGCAAATCTCTATAAAGAATCTGACCTTGATTTTAAGAAGTTCAAGTCTTCTGCTCAAAAGGAAGTCAACTATCTGGTAAAAGAGTTTGAGTGTCGCAAGGCTGCAGATCAGTATGCTCGTGCATCAACTGCTCGCACTGGTGTTCTTGATACTGCACGTCTTCACACTTACAAATATAATGAAGACCTTTTCAAGAAGGTTTCAGTAATCCCTGATGGAAAGAATCACGGTCTGGTGTTTGTACTGGACTGGAGTGGTTCTATGGGTGATGTAATGCTTGATACTTGTAAGCAACTCTTTAATTTGGTTTGGTTCTGTAAAAAGGTTTCTATTCCCTTTGAGGTTTATGCTTTCACGAATGAATGGCGTCGTTGTGAGTATGATTATGAGAATGAACGTTATATTGCTGCTGATCGCGCATCTCACTATGAAAAGAAAGAAAGTCTGTTAGTTGTAGATGAGACTTTCTCTATGATGAACATTCTGACCAGCAAAGTGAATGGTAAAGAACTGGAGCACCAACTACTCAACATTTGGCGTCTTGCTTATTGCTTTGGTCGCACTTATCATTCTCCTTATACTTATTCAAACCGCATGTGCCTCTCAGGAACTCCTTTGAATGAGGCTCTGCTTTCTCTTCATCAGATTCTTCCCAAGTTCCAGAAAGAAAACAAACTGCAGAAGGTTCAATGTATTGTTCTGACTGATGGTGAGGCAAACCAACTCGTCTATCATAAAGAAGTTCGCCGTTCTTATTCTAAAGATCCTGTTCTTGGAACTGGATACGTTCATCCTGAAAATACTTTCCTTCGTGATCGTAAACTGGGGACAACTTATAAAGTTGACTATGGGTATCATGCCTTTACTGACACTCTCCTTAGGAATCTAAAAGATAAGTTTTCTTCTACAAACTTTATCGGAATTCGTGTTCTTGAGAGTCGTAATGCCAATCGTTTTATCCATCTATATCATTCTCAACTTGATAAGCAGTATGAGAAAATTCAGAATGACTGGAAGAAACTAAAGAGTTTTACCATCACAAACTCTGGTTATGATGCTTACTTTGGTCTTTCTGCTACGGCACTTGCTCAAGATACTGAGTTTGAGGTTGCTGAAGACGCCACTAAGTCTCAAATCAAATCCGCGTTTGTCAAATCACTAAAGACTAAGAAACTAAATAAAAAAGTATTAGGAGAATTTATCTCTTTGGTAGCATGAAAACATTCCAAGAGTTCATGGAAATTGCTGAAGGCATGACCATGAAAGATTTTAAAGCAAATCGTAGAAAGAACAAGCGTAGAGAAGCTTCTGCCGATGCCAAGAAGAGAGGTCATGTAGGTAAAGAATGGTATAACAGTGGTAGGACCTATTCTCCTGATGAAGCGAAGAGTGGTCGTGCAAATATGCCTGATCATGAAAGAAGCACAAGAAAGCGTAGTGCTATAGATCCTGAGGCTGAGGATGATAACTACTCAGCAGATAAGACCAAGAATCCCAAGAAACTCCGCAAGCAAAAAGCAATGGGAGAACTTGGAGAAGAATATATTGACGAAACTTCCCTGAATAGAGTTCGCTCAAAATCAGAGAAGGGTGGTATGGCAATTATGTCTGCCCAAAGAGGTGATAAGTCAAAGAAAGAAAACAAAGCACGTTCAAAGCAACTAGAAAAGGATGTTAGAGGTGCTGGTCTCCCAGGACCTACTAAAGTATCTGGTAGATATACTGAAAACCCAGGAACTTCTCAAGAGAAGAAAGTTGGTGAGAAATCACACGTAGTTTCTTCTGGTAAGATGGGTAAGAAAAAGTTTAAGAAAGCAATTACTAAACTTGGTAAGAAATATAATCAAGATTCTGTCTTGATTCAGAAGAAACCAAAAGGTAGTGCTCAACTGGTTGGAACTAACAAGTCTTGGCCTGGAGAGGGTAAGCGTGTTAAAGTTGGTAAAATGAATCCAGGTAAGACTGGAGAGTTTGATACTAAAGTCAAGAACAAAACATTTACTTATGAGGAATATGAAAACTAAATTTCCACTTGAACACGTCGTTAAATGCGACACAAAAGAAGTTTGGATTAAGTGTGATAGCAGCACAACTGCTATGGGCATTCCAGCACTTGTGAAAAAATATTATCCTGGATATACTGGACATATTGCTAGTGCTGACTATCTTGAGGAACTCAGGAACCAGTTGGCGAACTGACCACAGGGGGTCCTTGCGACCCCCTTTTTCGTTTATAATGACTAGGTTGAAACGAAACACACATGGCACTCTCCTCCGACTACATCCGCACTTCTCTCCAAGCACTCTACGGCAACAGCGTGACTGGTGCTGATATCCGTGCGTGGTGTGCTCTGAATGATTCCAACTACCAGACTGTCACTAAGAAACTTGATCAGTTTAAAGTTGGTCGTGGTAAGTGGAATCTTGAAGTGACGCAACAAAAGGTAGAAGAAATTGAACGTACTTTCCAAGCACCCGCAGTGGTTCCTCCTGTAGAGCAAAATCTTATTCCTGAAAAAGATGATACTTTCGTCAAGTTTGGTAACTTTGCTGATGTTAAAAAGATTATTCAGTCCCGTCTCTTTTATCCTACGTTCATTACGGGTCTTTCGGGTAATGGTAAAACGTTCTCTGTGGAGCAAGCGTGTGCTCAACTTAAGCGTGAATTGATCCGTGTAAATATTACGATTGAAACTGATGAAGATGACCTTATCGGTGGTTTTAGGCTTGTTGATGGGAACACTGCATGGCATAACGGTCCCGTCATCGAAGCACTGGAGCGAGGAGCAATCCTTCTCCTGGATGAAATCGACCTTGCTTCCAACAAAATCCTTTGTCTTCAGTCCATTCTAGAAGGTAAAGGTGTCTTCCTGAAGAAGATTGGTCGCTGGGTGAAACCTGCTGCTGGTTTCAATGTGATTGCAACCGCAAACACCAAGGGTAAGGGTTCTGATGATGGACGTTTCATTGGCACCAATGTGCTTAATGAGGCATTCCTGGAACGCTTCCCTGTGACCTTTGAGCAGTCCTATCCTGCTCCTGCAACGGAGCAGAAGATTCTGGAAGGGGTTGCTCTGGACCTTGGCGTAGAAGATCGTGATTTCTGCAAGCGTTTGGTGGACTGGGGTGATATCATCCGCAAGACCTTCTATGATGGTGGTATTGAGGAAATTATCAGCACCCGCCGTCTGGTTCACATTATCCGTGCTTACAGCATCTTCCAAGATAAAGCAAAAGCAATCCAAGTTTGCGTGAACCGTTTTGATGACGAAACCAAGCAAGCATTCCTGGAACTTTATGATAAAGTTGATGCTGATTTCCAACTTCCTGTTGACCAGGAGCAACAATCCTGATAGAATATGAGGAGGTCAATGTGCCTTCTCTTTTGTCCTTTTACTATGAAACACAATGTCTGAAAACTTTGAGAGCACTTACGAAAGTACAATTCCAAGCGGCAAAGTAACTTTTACTGGATCTGGTGTGCTTGGTGGACAACATGAAAATTACGATGATTTTGAACTTCCCATTCCCAATCAAGATTATTGGAATGAGGATGGGATTAGTTTGACTGGCAATCCTTTTGCCTCTCCCGATACAATTAATTTTGGTGCGGTAGTAAATGGAAGTTTTGGTAACGATCACATTACTTTGACTCCCCCATCAACTCTTAATATTAAAATGCCTGAAGATACAAATAAAAACGGATTCTGGAAGTACGAAGAAGATAAAACTTTGAAAGAGATTGAGCAATATCTTTCCAGCACTTATCATCAGCATTATACTTCTCAAGAATCTAAAACTCAAACTCTTGATTTGATTGAGAGTATTGGTGATGCCGAACCTTTCACGCGATCAAATGCTATCAAGTATCTGTCTCGCTTTGGTAAGAAGAATGGAAAATCTAAGATGGACATTTTAAAAGCAATCCATTATTGTATTCTTCTGTATCACTTCGCTGGTCTTCATAAAAACACTACTTCCGACTTTCCTTATTGATTATGAAACTCTCTGATAAAACTCTTTCTGTACTGAAGAACTTTTCTTCCATCAATCAGTCTATTCTTTTTCGGGAGGGTAGTAAACTTCGCACCATTAGTGTGATGAAGAATATTCTTGCTGAAGCAACAATCACTGAAGAACTACCTAAAGATTTTGGTATCTATGATTTGAACCAGTTTCTGAATGGTCTTGGTCTTCATCAAAGTCCTGAACTTGATTTTGAGAATGATAGTTATGTTGTCATTCGTGAAGGAAAGATGCGATCCAAGTATTTCTTTGCTGATCCTAATGTAATCATTACTCCCCCTGAAAAGGAAATCAATCTTCCTACTGAAGATGTTTGCTTTGAGTTGAGTACTGAGCAACTTGATAAACTTCTCAAGGCAGCAGCAGTTTATCAACTTCCTGATATCTCTGCTGTTGGTGAAGCAGGTGTTGTGAAACTGGTGGTTCGTGATAAGAAGAATGATACCTCCAATGATTTCTCTATTGTTGTTGGCGAAACTGATTCTGAATTTACCTTTAACTTCAAGGTAGAAAACATTAAGATTCTTCCTGGAACTTATGAGGTTGTCGTGTCACAAAAACTTTTGTCACGTTTCCAATCCAAGAACCATGACCTGTGCTATTATATTGCTCTGGAGCCTGATTCTACTTTTGGTTGATGAACATTTTTGTTACTTCTCCTTGGCCAGCTGAGAGTGCCATTTGTCTTCCCGACAAACACGTTGTCAAGATGCCCCTAGAGTGCTGCCAGATGCTCTCTATCGTTGCCTCTGACAAGTGGGGACACGGGTACGGCACTCTCCCTAAGGCAGATGGAACGCCCTACAAGACCGAGAAAGGAGCATTCCGCAATCATCCCTGTACCAAGTGGGCAATGGAAAGCATCCATAATGCATACTGGTTAATTAAGTGGGGACTGAACTTGTCCGATGAATACTGCTTGAGGTATAATAAAACTCACTCCTGTTACAAAACTCTTGTGGATGCATACTATTTGTTTCCCAAGGGCAAAATCACAGAAGTAACACCATTTGCCCGTGCGATGCCAAATGAATATAAATTTGACACAAGCATTGACACTTTTACTGCTTACAAGATGTACATTGCATCCAAACCTTGGGTTGCATCTAATTATCTTCGTATGCCAGAACGTAAACCTGAATGGGTATGATATACAGTAAAGGCGACATTTTTCTTGACAAGGATACACATAAGTTGTATATTTTTGATGGGAATGAATGGTGGGAAATTATTCCTACCACTGAGTTGAAAAAACCTAATTGGATTTGATTTATGAGTCGTGATGAATTTTTGTGGGTTGAAAAGTATCGACCCAAAACAATTGAAGATTGTATCCTTCCAGATGCAACTAAAAAAACTTTTAAAGACTTCCTAGATAAAGGAGAGGTTCCCAACCTTCTTCTTGCTGGACCTGCTGGGTGTGGTAAGACAACCGTAGCAAAAGCACTTTGTAACGAACTAGGAGTAGATGTCTATGTCATTAATGGATCCGACGAAGGTAGATTCCTTGATACTGTCCGAAACACTGCGAAAAACTTCGCTTCCACCGTATCGCTTTCGTCAACTGCTAAACACAAAGTCATCATCATTGATGAGGCAGATAACACAACCAACGACGTTCAACTCCTCCTACGGGCGTCTATTGAGGAATTTAGTAACAATTGCAGATTCATCTTCACCTGCAACTACAAAAACAAAATCATTGAACCCCTCCACTCCCGATGCGCCGTTGTGGAATTCAGTATCAAAGGGAAGGAGAGGGCCAACATTGCTGCAGGTTTTTATGGACGCCTGCAGGACATCTTACAGAAAGAAGATGTCAAATACGATTCAAAAGTTCTTATTGAACTCATTAACAAACATTTCCCCGATTGGCGACGAGTCCTCAATGAGTGCCAACGCTATTCGTCGGGAGGAGAAATCAACTCGGGTATTCTTGCAACTTTTAGTGATGTAAAAATTAATGATCTCATTAATCATCTCAAAGATAAGAACTTTCCTGAAGTCAGAAAGTGGGTGGTCGCCAACCTGGACAACGATGCTTCTAATTTACTTCGCAGGATTTATGACGCCACTTATGATTGCCTTGTTCCCGCATCTATCCCCGCTGCCGTTCTTGTTATTGCTAAGTATCAATACCAATGTGCGTTCGTTGCTGATCAGGAAATAAATCTTCTTGCTGCCCTTACTGAAATTATGGTGGAGTGTGAATTCAAATGAACAAAGCACATCAAGTAAAAGCAAAGTGGTATTACATCTTCTGGGGCGCTATGGCAGTTGCCGTAGTCGGTGGTCAGATTTATGTTGGAACTGGTTATCGTGAGATGGCAGAAGCAACTAAATCCACTGCTATTTCTGTCACCTGTGTTCCTCAGTATATTATTCCTTCAAAGAATAAAACGGGAGAGTTTGAATGAAAGCACTTAAAACTCCTCTAAGATATCCTGGTGGCAAGTCCCGTGCTTGTGAAAAGATGGGACCTTACTTTCCAGATCTTCGCAACTACAACCAGTTCCGTGAACCTTTCCTTGGTGGAGGAAGTGTTGCAATTTATATCACCAAGAAATATCCCAACCTAGATATTTGGGTGAATGATTTGTATGAACCTCTTGTAAACTTCTGGCAACAACTCCAGATATTTGGTACTGATCTTAAAGACAAACTGGTAGAATTAAAGACAGCAAACAATACTCCCGTTTTAGCAAGAGAACTTTTTCTTAAAGCAAAGGAGCAAGTTAATGACCAAAGTTTGCCTAGCATTGATCGTGCTGTGGCTTTCTATGTTGTCAATAAGTGTAGTTTTAGTGGTCTCACAGAGAGTTCTTCATTTTCAGAACAGGCGTCCAATTCCAACTTTTCGATGCGGGGTATCGAAAAACTGCCTGAGTATTCTAAACTGATTGAGAAATGGCGCATAACTAATTATTCCTACGACTATTTGTTGGATGGAAATATGGGAGCTTTTGTGTATCTTGATCCTCCTTACGACATTAAGGACAACCTCTATGGGCGTAAAGGATCAATGCACAAAGGATTTGATCACGATAAGTTTGCTGCTGATTGCGCTTCTTGTTATATGCATCAACTGATAAGTTATAACTCTGATCAACTTGTAAAAGACCGTTTTATAGGTGAAAAGTGGAATACTGGTGAGTTTGACCTTACTTATACGATGAGGTCAGTTGGTGAGTACATGCGAGAGCAAAAAGAAAGAAAGGAACTTTTGCTGTTTAATTATAATAAAGATTTGTTATGGAACTGAAGGATTGGTTGAACTCAATTAACTTCACAAAAGAAGACCTATCAGAAAATATTAAAGAATATCCACCTTATATTATTAATCGTTGCTTATCTGGACACATTGATTGTGTGATGTATGCGAATGAGATGAATATGCATCATCAACTGGATAAAGATATGCAATATTCATTTTATCTAAATACTCTTAGGAAACGGAAGAGATTTTCTCCCTGGCTCCGTAAAGATAAGGTTACAGACTTAGAATGTATTAAATCATACTATGGTTATAGTAATGAGAAAGCATCGCAAGCACTGAAGATCTTAACAAAAGAACAACTAACTTTCATCAAACAACGACTTGATATTGGAGGAAAAAAATGACTACTACGGTAGAACCTACTGTTGAATGGTCGCAAGACCAAATGGTAGAAGTAATTCTTAATGAACCTGATGATTTCCTGAAAGTTCGTGAAACTTTAACTCGTATCGGAGTTGCATCACGCAAGGAGAAAAAACTGTATCAATCTTGCCATATTCTTCATAAGCAAGGTAGATACTATCTCGTTCACTTTAAAGAACTGTTTGCTCTGGATGGCAAACATGCAAACCTAACTGTAAATGATGTACAGCGTCGCAATCGCATCGTTCGTCTTCTTGCTGACTGGGGACTGATTACAGTTGTTAAACCAGATAGTGTAAACGATATTGCACCACTCAATCAAATTAAAGTTCTTGCTTATAAGGACAAGGGAGATTGGATTTTGGAGCAGAAGTATAATATCGGTAAAAAAGGAAAGGTGGTAGAAACCGAATGATAATGAGCGGGTTACAACACCCGCTTTTTTTATGTTTGCTGTATAATTAGTAGTGGATGCCGTAAGGGTCCACAAAACACAAACTCGCTTTTAAAGGAGCTACCATAATGACTAACCTTACAAGGTATACTGCTGCGGATCTTCCTACGCTGATGGATAAGATTACTCGCAATAGCATTGGTATGGATGAATATTTCGACCGTTTATTTCATCTTCACGAAACTACATCAAACTATCCTCCATACAATCTGGTTCAGGTAAATAATGTGGAATCTAGATTGGAACTAGCACTTGCTGGATTCAAGAAAAAGGAGGTTTATGTCTACACGCAAGATGGCAAACTCTTTGTGGAAGGTCAGAAAGAAGATAAAGAAACAGACTCCAACTATCTCCACAAAGGTCTGGCTCAACGGTCATTTACACGAGCCTGGACGCTCTCTGATGACACGGAAGTTAGATCAGTTGATTTTGAGGATGGGCTTTTGACAGTGACTCTTGGTAGGATTGTTCCAGAGCATCATAAGCGTAAAGACTATCTATAAATATAACTGAATATCGTCGGCGCTATGCCACGGGAGGTAACTGGCAAAATCCAGTTGACGCCTCCCTTTTTTCTTGCTACAATAATAAGAGGTATGATACAAAAATGACTGTAAAACTTTTACTCTTGAAATCTGGTGAAGATATCATTGCTGATATTCAAGAAATGGTTGTAGATGATCCAAATAGCGAACAAAAAAGAGTTGTTGGGTATTTCCTCAGAAAACCCTGTGTTGTAAAACTGAAGGATGCTAGTTTGGCAGCGTCTCAAAATACTAAAAAAGAGAATGCTTACAACGTCACAATGTATCCTTGGATTCCATTGAGTAAAGATAAAATTATTCCACTTACAACCGAGTGGGTTATCACAATGGTAAATCCTGCTGACCAAGTTAAAAAAATGTATGAGGAGGACATTCTTCCAGATGGAGAAAATAACGAAAATAGTGGTACTTCTGAACAATCTGATTCTGATAACTCGGATTGAAGAAGTTGGTGCTGATATTGGTGAACCCGACTGTAAGTTGATCAAACCATTTGTGATTAAAAATGACAAAACACTTGAACCATTTCTTTGTAGCTACACAAAAGAAAATACTTTTATGATGAGTTCGGAAAAGATCCTCACTCTCGTGGATCCAACCCCAACTCTACTTGAAAAATATGAGGACTTGATTAAAGAATGAGATTTTACACTAATGTTCAGTTGATTGGAAATCAATTTTTGGTTCGTGGAGTAGAGAATGGTAAAAGATTTGAGACAAGAGATGAGTTTTTCCCAACTCTCTTTGTAAAGACAAAAAAAGATTCTAAGTATAGAACATTAGGTGGTGAAGCAGTAGAACCAATCAATCCTGGAACTGTGCGGGATTGTCGTGAGTTTTATAAAAAGTATGATGAGATTGATGGGTTTGAGATCTTTGGCAACGATCGTTACATCTATCAATATATTTCTGAGAAATACCCAGAGGATGAAATCAAGTTTGACATCAGTAAAATCAAACTTGTAACTCTGGATATTGAGGTTGCTTCTGAACAGGGATTCCCTGATGTTGAATCTTGTTCGGAAGAAATTCTTGCGATCACAATTCAGGACTATACCACCAAGAAGATTATTACTTGGGGAGTAAAACCATTCAATAACAAGCAGAAGAACGTTACATATCATCACTGCCCAAGTGAGTATGAACTTCTCAATCACTTTATTAACTATTGGATGGTTGATGTCCCTGATGTTGTGACTGGTTGGAATATTCAATTGTATGATATTCCTTACATCTGTAAGCGTCTTAATCGTGTTCTTGGTGAGAAACTGATGAAAAGGTTTTCTAACTGGGGACTGGTTACTGAAGGTGAAGTTTTTATTAATGGACGAAAGCACACAACATTTGATGTTGGTGGTTTAACTCAATTGGACTATCTTGACCTTTATAAGAAGTTCACTTACAAAGCGCAAGAATCATACCGTCTTGATTATATTGCTGAAGTAGAACTTGGTCAGAAGAAACTAGACCACTCCGAGTTTGATACCTTCAAGGATTTCTACACCCAAGGTTGGCAAAAGTTTATTGAATATAACATCGTTGACGTGGAACTTGTTGACCGTCTGGAAGACAAGATGAAATTGATTGAACTTGCACTTACGATGGCATATGACGCAAAGGTAAACTATGCGGATGTGTTTTATCAGGTAAGGATGTGGGACAATATCATCTACAACTACCTCAAGAAGCGCAATATTGTTATTCCTCCAAAAAATAATTCTCAGAAGAATGAAAAGTATGCTGGTGCATATGTAAAGGAACCGATCCCTGGAAAGTATGATTGGGTTGTGAACTTTGACCTTAACTCACTGTACCCTCACCTAATTATGCAGTACAACATCTCTCCAGAAACTCTGGTGGATGAAAGACACCCAACCGTAAATGTTGATAAGATTCTCAATCAACAGATCGGTTTTGAAATGTACAGTGATTATGCAGTCTGTGCTAACGGTGCTATGTTCCGCAAGGATGTTCGTGGATTCCTTCCAGAGTTGATGGAGAAGATGTATCAGGATCGCGTTATCTTCAAGAAGAAGATGATTGCTGCAAAGAAAGAGTATGAGAAAACCAAGAATAAGGAACTTGTAAAAGAGATTGCCCGCTGCAATAACATCCAGATGGCAAAGAAGATTTCTCTTAACTCTGCCTATGGTGCTATCGGTAACCAATATTTTCGTTACTACAAACTTGCAAATGCGGAAGCAATCACTCTGAGTGGTCAAGTATCAATCCGTTGGATTGAGAACAAAATGAATACTTATCTAAACAAATTGCTAAAGACAGAAAATGTTGACTATGTTATTGCTTCGGATACTGATTCTATTTACCTTAATATGGGTCCTGTTGTTGATACTGTATTCAAAGGGCGAGAGAAAACTACTGAGAGCATTGTTTCGTTCCTTGATAAGGTCGCTTCTATGGAACTTGAAAAGTATATTGAAAGTTCTTACCAAGAACTGGCGACCTATGTAAATGCATATGACCAGAAGATGCAGATGAAGCGAGAGAACATCGCTGATCGTGGCATCTGGACTGCTAAGAAACGGTATATCTTGAACGTATGGGATAGTGAGGGTGTCCGTTATGAAGAACCAAAACTAAAGATGATGGGTATTGAGGCAGTTAAATCTTCCACTCCTGCTCCATGCCGCAAGATGATTAAAGATGCTCTTAAGTTGATGATGAATGGAACTGAAGATGATGTGATTGAATTTATTGAG
>Ga0222714_10004904_pt1 | contig 12950 bp, 5 predicted proteins | sample C33_3DmetaG_FD_165048 | JGI IMG/M metagenome (GOLD analysis project Ga0222714, IMG submission 165048) | Estuarine water microbial communities from San Francisco Bay, California, United States - C33_3D | ecosystem: Environmental > Aquatic > Marine > Unclassified | place: USA: California... | reverse complement strand
CCATGGATAATTTGTATTAACTGATAATTTGTATTTTTTGTTTGCTGCTGGTCTGTAAAGTTTTGTAGGATTAGCAAATTCTGTAGCAAACTTACCTGGTCTTGCTAGTAATAGTGCTTCGGTTACAGCAAACGGAAATGCTTCTGAGTATTTCCAAGCATTTTCCGCAGGGGCGCCGTCTCCAAATTTCCAGCTGTCGTTTCTTGCATCTGTTGTACCGAACGTAATCTGCAATGTGCTGGTTAGTGCAGGAGTAGCAGCGATTACATTACCGCTGCTTAATGTATTATTGCTTAGGTTTTGCCCTGCTGCATAGTACTGGCCGGCCCATGTTTTAGTTGACGAAGTGTGAGTAGCATAGCCGCCGCCAATTGCATATGGGAACATTGGTTTACCAGCATTATCTACAGTTACAACATAGTATCGAATTTTAGTAGCTGGACTATCTGGAGTGAACCCGTAGCGTAAGTTGAACTGATTTGTATAGCCTGGTTGACCTGATTTTGTTGCGTCAATTTCATAGTCCTCAACGAACATACCAGTATATGCACCTCCAGGTGCAACTGATCGCGTACCCTGACGTAATGCCCAAGGACTTCTAATGTTAACAATGTCACTGGTGATATCTTCAGGATCGGTATAACCATATGGGCCGTAAATTGGGAGGCCGTCAAATGCCCAGCCAACTATAGGACTGTGTGTTGTGCTATCCCATTTTAGTGCGCCGTCTTCTTCAACAACACCTGCTGTTAGCCCAACTACATCAGGTGTAATTGCGTGATAGTGGAATAAACCACCTACAGTACTATGGCTGAATGTAGCAAGTTCGTTATAATCATCAATAGTGCCGTTGTTATAGTGCCAAACACCCCGGTCATCCCAACTTTTAATTGATTTAGGATTGTATAGCGATACTCCATTGACTAGAACCGCAACTGCATAGTCAGGCATCTCAGTAGGTGAACTAGATACTAGGTTTAGATTTACTTTAGGAAGATTGTACGAAACATCTTGTTCTTCAATAGGACCGAAGCCAACTGCATTTGTTTCAACATCAACAATATGGTTTGTTTTGTTGCGGCCTGAAATATAAATGTTGCTGTTATCACTGCTTACATTTAATCCATCTACAGTTACAAAGCTGTCTAATCTATAATCTAAACCGCTTGCTCTGCTGTTTGACCAAACCGATGTCTTAGTAGTTGTGCCAGTGGTAATAATATCTTTAGGAGTCTTTAGCTCGCTATTAGCATCTACCGGTAGTACAAGATGCAAACCTTCTCTGCGATAAGGATTATTAATTAAGTACGCATCGTCAGTTAAGTTTTCTCTAGCACCACTACGGATAATTCCTTCTTCTATGTCATCCCACATAGCAGTGTTAGCACTGCTGTAATCTGTGCCATACTGACTGTCCCACCATAGTGGTTTTTCAAAGAATGCTAGCATTTCCCATGGATGAGTATGCGGCCTTACTGTATCGTAGTAATGCTCGTACCAGCCTCTCCAGTGACCTGGTAAATCAGTGTTTCCACGATAGTTCCAAGTCCACTCATTGCTATCACTGTAAAATTCATTTGTTACATAATCAATTTTATTTATAACAGACCAGTTTGAGAAATAGTATCTCTTCAAACTCGCCCATTCAGTTGTTGTGTATCCAGTTTCTCTAAAAGCACCAGGCTTTAGTGTATAGATGTTTAATTCTGGTAGTGCATTAGCAGATCTAAATTCTGCCTTAGCACTGTTAAACACACGCTTTTCGAACTCAAGTAATATTTCATCACGGCGGTCGCCAAATAGTGTAGTCTTACTGCCGTCGTGTCCTACAAGTACTTGAACAGGTGTCTGAAAACTATTATCAATTTCAATTCTAGGTTCAAATAGTGGATAGATACCCAAAATACTTGGAGTAGGCGGGCATTGTGCGCTATCGCGTTCTTCGTTATAAAGTTTTAAAACTATCTCATCATCTAGATCAACGTTAACACCGTTTAATACAATAGAGATAGGATTAAAATTAGTAATAATATAATCTTTGTCAACATTTAACAGTGTTGTTTCAAATGTATCAGCATTAACGTGATATACTAATAAACTGTTTTCAATCTTGTTTAGATCAGTAAAATTAGATGATACAAATTCAGTAGTGTTTACATCGTTAATTTCAAAGCGTTCTTCGAGATAGTTATCGCCATATGGAATTACATATGTTCTGTTGAACACTTCGCGGCCAACACTAAAAGAAATAATATTTTGTAATACTTTTTCTAAAATAAATTCATTCGAAAGACCGTTAGTATCGAACAATGTGTAATATGCACTGATTTCTTTCTTTAATCGTGCTTTATACTTCATATATTCTTCAGCATTAAATCTAATCGCATCTACTAGATTATGTGGCTGATCGTCTAATAGTAATGCACCTAAAATTACGTCTTGATCGGTAACAACAATATCTGTAGCATATGCTATATCTTTAAGTGTGCTTGAGAAATTATTAACTTGTAGCGCATCGCCTTCAAACCCTACTTGACGCTCCATATAGTTTTTAAAGTGTTGCGTAAATTCAGGTGATGATGTAGCTGTTATTTCTTCGTTAGTAACATTAGTTTTCCAACTTAATGGAAGTTCAAATTTACTAATAGCTTTATCACTTACTAGTAATTGGCCTGCGCTAGAAAATGCGCTGATTTCAATGAAATCTCCGTTTGAAAGATCAAATCTATCAAACACAATGTATCCGTCGCTGAATACACCGTACTGCCAGTCAGTGCGTTTAATGCCATTTACAAATACATCAACGTCATAACTGCTGTCTGATCTTAGATCTGGTACGCACCCAATCCAAAACTCTCTGCGAGCGTTATCAACATCAAATCTATCAATGGTGTAGGTTGAAACTAATCGTTGACGTGCTGGTTGGTCTGAAGGTACCATCATTGACAGTAATTCATGCTCGCCGTTAAGTTCTAACTTATAGAATTTATATCCTGTTGTGCTTATTTGATTTCCGCCAAATGGTTGATAGTTATGCAAATAGTTTGCTTCAGCCATGTCCACAGAGAATTCAATTTCACTGCTGGCCTTAAAACCAATCCATGATAGCGGGAATTTAAGTACAGGATCTTCTACCCCAGTACCTAGAGCATAGGAGAAAATTTTGTTACCTTCAAAATTGTTGTTTGGATACGTTCCTTCATCGCCTAAGTAGACACCGGTTGTATCATATAAATTAAACAGTGGAGCTTGGTTAGCGCCTAATTTTCGCTGACATAGTACTAACCCTGCAAGCGTAAATCTATATTCGGTACCAATATTTTCAGCACCTGAGCGAACTAGCACTACATCATCAACATTTAATTCCCAAGGCACAAAGTTAAAATCACCGTCAACTGCACCAATAGGGTTTAGTTCTGGATGTGGTGCTCTAACAACAGTAATTGTTTCTGTGCTCAAATCTGTGTAAGCTACGTAAACATATTTTGCAATATCAGTCTGTTCATTTGGGAAGATAATAGTTTGTCGTTCAATAGGTGTACTGTCAATTAACGTCCCTGTTGGCATCCCTATTACTTCGTCGATTGTGTACTGCGTACATGCAACTATAACGCTGCCGATGCCGCGTTTGCCATGATTATAAAGTTCTAACCTACGATCAAATTCAATAATTGGTCGTTCTGCACGGAAACGTCTGTTTGGTAACGGCATACCTGCATCTTTGAAGTTATCTTGGTGATACCAAAAGTTAATTGTACTCCAAATATTTTTGTTTTCTGCGCCGCGCTGTACTGTTAAATATTCTGGTGGGCTAACAGTTAGTCCTGCGTCCCATTGTGAGTCGCCGTCAAACTCGTCATCGTCTAAATCGTTTCTATCAAATGACCATTGACCGCCCATTAAGTAATATTCACCATTAGCAGGATTAATACCTAATCGTGAACCTGCAGGATAACCGGTAAATTGTGTTGTTGTAAGTGTTTGCGATTTGTTAACCGTCCATGTACTGCCTGATCCTGCTACAATAATAGTGTGCGGTAATATACCCGATGCTGAAAGCACCATTCCTACTTTAACAGTGCCGCCGCCATCTAAATCAACTACAGACAGCGTAGTACCAGAAATAGTTAAGTTTCCTAATGCAGGAGTTCCTTCCCACTCATAGTTAACTTCTGCAAGAAAATCTCTGCCGGCAAAAGTTAATTCAGATGCTGCAATTACAGAGTTAAGTTCTAGTTCAACGGCTTGTGATAACACAACAGTTGGCTTGACTGTAAATGTTTCAGGGAAAGTATGAACAGTGTTGTTTTCAACATCAACTCTATAGGTTCCTGTGCTGCCAGTTGTACCGCTAAGTTGCGAAACGATCTTAGTTTTATAAACAAGATCGTTATGATGTAACATCATACCTGCTGCTAATGAACCATCGTTTACTGCTGTTACAGTAAATGTAGTCGATTTCTTAATAAAGCCTTGACTATTATTTCCAGTGTCACCTGGAGATGAGGTTACAATATTACCAAGTTCTCTTAGTTGAAATCTGTTAGAGTCAACAACTAATACTTGATATCTTCCGCCGATAAGAATGTTACTAATAGGTGTGCTGCCACCGGCGTCATAAACAACTTCGTCATCGGTAGCTAGTCCGTGATTTGGATATGTAAACGTTCCTGTTGTAGGGTTCACATTTGCTGTAGGAACTGTTAAGTATGTACCAAAGTAGCCCTCTACTTCTGCGCCGTCAAACTTCTTAGATACAATGCCGCTAGCAATACCGTTAACACTCTGACCAATTCTAACGTTGGCAGGATCTTCTGTTAGGAAGATATCTGCTGTTACAATAACATTACTGCTTCCAGTAAAAATGTTTGCGGTGTCGATATCATATGCAATATTAATATCGGCTAACTCAACGCTAACAAATCTTGTGTAGCCGCGGCCAGCATTACTAACAGCAATACCTGTGATTGCACCGTTTGCTGCAACGTTAGCTGTTGCTACTGCAACATTGACGTTGGAACCTGTTATACTAACCGTTGGACTTACATATCCGATGCCCTGACTTACAACTGTAACACTAGAAACATTACCAGCTTGGTGTGCAATGTCTGGGTGATTAAGAGGGAAGTATGAACCGTCGTATGGCGCATCCACTGGTGTTGAAAACACAGTTTGGAATTGATTGCGTCTTGGTACAATATAAATTGCTTGCCCAACGCCCTGCACAATGTAATCGATTTCTAGTTCGCTGCTAGGAATTACATACTGACCCGTGAAGCGGACAACCATGCCATTTCTAAAAGGTTTTCCGCCTACAGGTGTGTAATATTGTTTACCTAAAATATCACGGTCAATATCGATAGGATTATCTAGTGTTCCTACAACAGGAATAACTGTTGGGCCATCTGGGAACCAGTAGTATTCCTGATAGTTAACAAACTTATCAAGTTCAATAGGCGGCACAAAGCTGTTAAAGTTTGCACCAAAAATTTTGTTTTGGTTGGAAGTATCGACACCGTATGTAGATAGAATATCAATTAACTCGTCAAAGAAAATAAAGTCTTCACTTTCTTTGGTAGTGTAATTAATAGTGTTTACTACCGGAGATAATGCATAGCGTGCTTTATCATTGTTAGGTTCGGCTATGTACCCGGTAATGCCTACATCTGCACTTGATTTAGAACCTATATATCCCGATACTACTTCTACGTTTGCTTTACTAAACAGTTGCTCTACGGTGCTTTCAAAAAAGTTTTTGATTGCTGTAGTTTGTAGTACTACCGGAAGTTTTTTATAGATTTTGTTGCTCATCTAAATATACACCTTTTAACGATCAGCTCTTAATGTTTGTGAACTTATTTTTTCTACTATTTCAATGTCTGCTACTGTTGCTGTACTTGCAAACAATTCGTTTGGTTCTGCTTTTACTGAGAACATATCTCCAAATGCGCCTGAAGTGTTTTTAGGAACAATAACAATACTTCCGATTGCACTGCCTAAACGCTGATGAATATATGAGCTTAATTCTGTAAAGTAGAATGTTTCTCCAAACTCCCAATTCTCTGCTTCGAAGTAGTTATTTATCGCCGTAATTATCTGGGATTTTAATTCGTTGTCGCTGATATTGTTGCTCAGTTTTACTACTCTAAATTTAGCTTGATACGACTGTTCAGCATACAACCCAAACAATAATTTAAATTTTGCACTGCGATAGACAATAGTGTCACTCGCACTCTTATATTCATTCAGCCCTTCGAATTCGATTGCAAGTTCGGAGCTAGTTGGCTCTAACGGGAAGTTTGACATTCCTGGCTGTCTTAAATATGTTTTAACTTGATTATAATAAGAAGTAGTTAACACAATCATCTCAACTACATTACTAATACTCGGATCGATACGCACATCTTTAGGCGCCACATGCTGCCAGCGGATAACTGAATCTTGCTGCAAAGGTTGTGATGTGTCTTGAGTTGGGCCGCGGCCAACTTTTACAAAGAAGTCGTTAGTTTCGACTAAGCGCACACGATTAATATCAGTGCTGTCTGGTGTATTTAAATACACCTTATTTTCTGCTTCAGCATATACCTTTAATCCAGCTGCTTTACCTTGATCGTTTTCAACTACAGATGCTGTTGCAAAGTCTTTTGCAAATAACCAATTTAATACGTCCAACGTATAACCCTTAGCATAACTCTCACTAATTATCGTATCTGCTGAAATATCAAATATAATGGTGTTTTCTTTTCTAAAATCTGCAATTACACCTTGTGTAGGTCTATCGTAGGTATAACCATCGAAATCAGTATAGTATTCAAATATTTGAATATTGTTGTCGTATACATATTCTTTAAACTGTAGAGGACGATCAGGTACCATATCATTATCACTGTCGATTGGAGCAACAATTACTTTTCTCGGATCAACATAACCATCGTTATACTTGTATACATCTGAGATTTCCCATTCAATTTCTCTATCCAGTCGTTCTTTATTTTGTACATAGTCAACAAGGATTTTATCGCTGCTCACAGCACTGGTTCTATCAGTTGAGTAATGGTATCTGTTTAATTGTAAGTCATTGTATATTAAATTGCCAGTCTGTGCAGTCACATTAGCGTTAGCTAAAAACAGTCTACCGCTTACACTAGTATCAACATTGGATAAGCCAGTTGTGCCGTAGCTATAACAGTTAGCATTACCACTGAATACAAGCAACGATGTTCCGGCATTGGACGGTAACCTATATGTAATATTACCTGTAGCAGGATCAATGATGTTGCCGCCAAATGTTGTGCTGTTAAAAGGTATAGTAATACGACTAGGAATTTTATTAATTTGTCCGCTGTTATTTGCGATGGTAACAAATAATGTTTGTGATTCTAACTCACCTGTGTCAAACAATGTTGCTAACAACACAGTTGCTTCGCTGACATATTGATTACCTGTTGCAGTATCCACTGTGTTAGCTACACTGCCTTTTGGTCGCATTAAGCCAAAGTTGCTCTTCCAATAAACATTAACATCAAACCATTTTGTATCTCGGGTCTTAAGCACGATTCCGGGATTATACGTTCTTGGTATATATGTTGCACCTGTGGATGTGTTTCTCCAGCGAAAATCATTTACACCTACTTTGTGCCACTCAAACGTGTCATTATTAAACGGTTTAGCATTAATAGTAGTAAATGTAATTTTGTCCTTAGAACTCTTGTTGTTATTGTCGAGTACCTTAACATTTTTAATGTTATAAAACTTAAGATCGTTTTTACTTTGAACAACATAGTTTTGTCCACGTGAGGTTAAGTTATATCTATAGCTAAATGTGTTAATAGGAAAATATTCCATTAGCAGTAGCCAACTAGCGTCTAATCCTTGGCCGCTAGTGTCTTTTTCATAAGCAACATTAAATGTTCCTGTTTTGTCTAAATCCTTGTTTGCAACAACATACCATGAATCTGCATATAGATCGTAGCCTAAACCAAATGTTCTTCGATTGTTAATTTCGGCTTGAATAGCATCTGCTTCACCAACCGTAAATAGTTTTCTAAGCGATACAATAATTTCTGTTGCTAACCAGCCGCGGCTCACAGTATCACTTAATGTCCATGGCCCGACGCTGGTAACTAACCCGCTAGCTAGTGCGCCGTTGTTTTCAATGTTAATAACTCTAACCCACTTGTAGTCTGACAAGTCGTTCGAGTTAACAAACTTAACTAAACAGTTTTCTTTAAACATTCTTGTCTGGTCATTAATGTTCAGCATCACTACCTGTGTGCCTGAACTAAATGTTTCAGTCATATAACCGGTATCGCCCTGAGCGTCAGCAGGTAATGGTTCCCAACGTATGTTTAAGTTGCTTATAATAAACTTGTTTTCTTGGAAAGCAGTCCAATTATTTCTGAGACCGTAGTAAACAAAATTGTTTATGCGTTGCTTTTTAAGCACTTCTGGTAAAATGCCAACAACCACTTCGCGCGATGTTGTGTTATCATTAATAACAATAGATTCACTGTCGTTGCTATCCTCAACAAATAATATTGCATCCTTAGCAAATGTATCGAGGCTTTGGTATGTACCTGTTGGGTCGTTGATATCTATATAACGACTATGGCCTGCATGAGTCTTATTGATTGCTTTGAGTTTTAAAATGTTATTGCTCTGACTTAATGGAAACACATTGTAGTCTTGAGCAGACACCATTCGATTCTGCGTATAATAAACTTGTGGTGCTCTACGTTTAATAGCACCTAAACTTTCAGCAGGCAAACTGTTATTGACACGATACTCGAGTTTGAATGTAAGTGTTAACGCTTGATTTCTATTTTGCTTGTCAACGTAAGGTACTACAATAGAAAGATTTCTTGCGTCTTCAGGTTGAATAACATAGCGAGAAGGATCACTAGTACGGTACCATAACCTATATACGCCGTTCGGTATGTTACCAAAGTTGCCATCGCTAAATTTTAGCTTGATGCCACCGTTATCTACATTTTCAATTGCATATAAATTTTTAGTGCCTTTTGAAACGCTGTTATAGTTTAATGTTTGACCAACTGTATTTGGTACTTTGTCCCACTTGTTAAGAACAAGTCCTGCTGTATTAATTTCTTGTAGAAATACATCAATTTCATTAATGTTTAGCTCGCTGACGATTTCTTCTCTATTTTGTAGAGGTAACGTATAGTCAAAATCTTTAAACTGCAAATTACCTTGCTTAAACATCACAAAAAATCCAGTGTTTTTACTAGAAAGCCCTAAACCATCGTTTCTATAAATGATGTTAAACAGATTAGTCGGATCTGGATGACGTTCAAAGAAATAACCGTTATCAATAAAATCTGGATTAATAACATTAAAGGCTCTTGCAGAACCATCTGATGATATATTAAAATTATATGTAATTGGAGAAGTAATTGGTGTATTGAACTGATACAAATCTGTGGGAATATTACCTAGTACACCAGATTTTACTGGTGCTGTGAATCTATTAGCACTGCTCATTGCAGCATTAATCACAGTAATAAATTGCTCATAGCTTAAAGGATTGTTTGCATCATCCCAAAAAATATTGATGTTACTTAAATCATTGCCTTGACTGTCAGTGATAGTCTCAGTGGTTCTAACTCCAGACAGCTTCATTAATCCGCTAGCGGGAATATTACGCTTTGGATTATATCCTAGCATACGAGCTAGTTTAAAAACACTATCGCGACGTTCAGCAGTTTCTAAGAAATTTTCTCTGCTGTTTAAATCCATACGGAATGCTAATGACTGCGAGAGGTATGCAAGCATTTCGATAATAGCAATGAACTCACTGCTTTCGATATAGTCATTGAAGTTTTCTGGGTAGTTAGTCCGAACATAATCAACTAGCGATGTTCGAATAGAATCAAAATCATATGCCTGAAAGTTTACTTGACTATAGGCTTTATATGCTACTGTCCAATCTTCGGCAGCAAAGAGATTATTCTGTCTATTAACTATCGCCATTATTCTATACCTTCATTAATCTGTTTTTCAAAAATTAAGTATAAACTGTCAACATTGTTGAATGGTAGATATCTTAATTGTATATCAGCTGAAATTGCGTGATCTGCTGTATAAACTGTTAGATCTATTAGCTGGACTCGTGTCTCTTTTGCAACTATTCGTTCTATATCTTTAGTAACTGCTGAGTTTAATGTTACATCATTAGGGTCCATTAGTAAGTCCCAAATAATACTACCAAAATTAGGACGCATTACTCTTTCACCTTTTTTGGTGTAGAATTCGTTGAGCAAATCTCGCTTGATTAGCTCTTGATCTGTTATAGTAAACGGGGCTTTTACCCTGTCTAATGTAGTAAATCCTTTGAATGTTGCCATAACAATATTTATCAAAAAAATTAAATACTGTTTTAATTACCGCTCAAAATAGGTCTTGACAAATTTCGAAAAGGTTGTTATAGTTACATTAGTGTTTAACATCAGGACATAGCATATGTTTGTAAAGATTCCCGAAAATGGATACTGGTTCAAGAAGGACGGTATCCGCAAGATTGAAGAAAAGTATGGCGCTAGGTACATGGGTTATTGGGCTACCAAGAACAGTCGCGGTGGTTGGAATGACAGTCCGGTAGATGTGTTCTATCAACCTAATCCGGATACCAGTGCTGGCCATACCCATTACTTTGGTATGTTTATTAAAACTGATCCGTACAGTGGTGAAGGCACAGGCAGTGTGTATATCACAGAAGCCAGTAGTGCGTTCAGCGACCCAATTGCAGGTATTCTCACCGATGACGGCGAGGTTATTGTAAGCCGTTATCGTCATGACTATGTTGAAAAAGATGGACGCATGATTGATGGTGGACGAGATTATGTTCGTGCAAGTATGCATCCAACTGTAAATATTACAGTAGATGGCGACAAGTTTGTTGTATCAGAAAGGGAAGACATTGAAGAAGGTATCTAAAGAACAAGCACTAAAGACAGCGGCGTTTGTTGCTGTGTTTGGCATTACTGGTATTGTTGCATATGCCGCAACTCGTGCCTATAAGTCAATTATGGACATTGGTGATTTTGACGGTGACTTAAGCAATGACTCAGGACTATCTCAAATGATGGGTGAGCGCGACAAATAAAGTATTTGTCACCGATAAAGTTTCGGTTGACATTTAAAGCGTAGAATAGTATAGTAAAGCTGTAGTTATTAATAACTACATTATGTTCAACTTAACAAAAGAGTGATCTCAACAATGAGAAAAATTGCACAGAAGTTTGATGAAATTTGTGCCAAGGCAGAAGCGTATAACAAGGAAAATAAAACCGATCGCTTCTACAAGATGTATGAACAGCGCAAGCGGTTTATTACAATGGGTATGTATGACAGCGTAACAAAACGGTACGCAGTATTTGATACCATTAATCTTACCGGTAACTTCCGATACGACAATCATACTGTCCCGCAAGAGCTTTATGATATGGAGCGGCTGGTTAAGTCAGCTAAGTAAGTTCAGCGGTTTGAACTAAAATGGCAGCAGCAATGCTGCCATTTTTTTTATCTACCTGGTCCACCGTAATATTCTGTTGGACCAACAACGTTAGCAGCGTTAAATTCTTCACGTCTAGCTTTGATAATATTGCCCATTTCTCTAGCAGTCAGGCCTCCGGAGGCCGTTCCTTCTGGTGGACCAATATTGAGATTGTCAGGACTCTGAAATACTTGTCCTTGGAAGTATCTTGCATCATTTAAATCTTGCCTGTATACTAAATTATTTCTAGGAGTAGGAGTAGTTGCGCCAACTGGAGGACCTAAACTCCATTGTGCCATTAGTCTAGGTATTTCGCTGTACTTACCTGCATTGAGTGCATCTAGGACATTACTGTTTCTAAAATTTTCAACACCAATGTCTCTTGCAAACGCTGCTAATGCTTGAGATTGATTGTTGTTAATTGGCACAGTAATTGCACTCTTAATGTTATTGTACGCTCTTGCCACTTCACTTTGAATAGCCAGTGAACTAGCAACTGGACCAACGCCGTTGCTAAAGTCTACTAGTGTGTTACCTAACGAATCCCGATAGATTAAACTGCCTGCATCGCTTATAACTTCGATACCTAGTTCTTTTAACCTGTTAACAGCATCTAAACCGTCTCTGGCTTGTGCCATAACCCCGTTAATTTGATTTTGCATTTCTCGAATGGCAGGTATATTTAGATCGATAGGCAATCCTAGACTGTCCAAACTAAATTGTCTTAGCTGATACTCTAATTCTCTTAATTCTTTTATACCTGCTAAAATTTGCTGTCGCAATACATTTGTAGTTGGGAAGGGAATGTCAGGAAGTTGTGCTTTAATAGCAGCAATAAATGCGCTTTGGTTCATCACTTCATTAATTCGTTGTTCTACAGCAGCACGGAAATCGTTAATAGCATTTACATTTACATATCTTGGAATAGCGTTCCGCAAATTTGCAAGATCTGCGCTAGCAGCGCCAGCAGCTCTATTTAGTGCGCGGCCAGCAGCCCCGCCCGTCGCCCTAGTTGTTGCAGAATCTACCGCAGATCTTGCTCTTGCTGTTAACGGATTACCGTTACTGTCATCATAGCCATCGCCTGCTTTCGTGCCGCCCGGAGTTTGTGCGTCATCCGGTCTACCGTCTTCTGTTGACGAACCCGGTGGCAAGCCTGCTGTTGCAGTTTCTGATGCTGCTACTATAGGTTCATCAAAACCAGGTTTAGCACCTTGACCATGTCCTGCATAAGGTTCAGCAGTAATTAATTTTCCTACAATGGTTTTTATTGTGTCGGCTTTACCGGAGCGTTTGCCATTGCCCATAGCACTTCTACCTGCTAGTGCTGCTTCTAAATCAAATTTTGGGATTGCAGTAGGCTGATCATCGCGGCCGGCCAGTTCAGCAGTTAGGGATGTGGCCGGTGTTGCCGTTATTCCTGGTATTATAACAGGCG
>Ga0222714_10004903_pt1 | contig 12950 bp, 5 predicted proteins | sample C33_3DmetaG_FD_165048 | JGI IMG/M metagenome (GOLD analysis project Ga0222714, IMG submission 165048) | Estuarine water microbial communities from San Francisco Bay, California, United States - C33_3D | ecosystem: Environmental > Aquatic > Marine > Unclassified | place: USA: California... | reverse complement strand
TAAAATGCCTGCAGATGGCATGATGGATTATTCTAATCCAGAGGTAGCTTATTTCTTCCGTACATATCAACGTGATGAAGTTTATGCATTTGGTATAAAGTTTAAACTTCTTAACGGTAGATATACTGATGTCTTCCATATTCCAGGTAGAAAGATAACATCAGATGATACTATCATCGAGTCATCCTTTTCCAACCAAGATGTATATGTAGCAAAGACAGATTGTGAAATTCCTGATCAACTTCAAAGATGGCAAGTTTATAACACTGCAGGAGAAGGAGAATCCTTTGCTTTACCTATAGATGATGCAAATAGTATTGAGAAACAATACAACTGCGCAATTTATAACGATAAAAGAGGAACATTTGGATATTGGGAATCTACTGAAGTATATCCTTGTTACGATGAAATATGGGAACAAGATACAGATCCTAATGCTCCTTATTATAATCCTGACGCTTTAGGAGGCAAACCTATAAGACACCATAGATTTCCTGATTCTGCTATAACACACATCCATGATAATGAAATTCCCTCAGCTGGTAAATTAAATAGTAAGATATCTAATAACTCACAATCTTGGATTTATCCTATTGGAGTTAGAGTCGTCGAGGAGATAATGATTAGATTGCTTAATGAAAAGAATTCTGACGGCACATATAAGCATACTGTATATGATCCTATTAGAAAACTAGAAGTTCCTATTAAAGATATTATTTGCGGATATGAACTTGTATTTGGTAATCGTGTAGGAAATAAATCTGTAGTTGCTAAAGGACTTCTCTATGACGTAGGGCAGTATACAGATAACTCAACTGGTAGTAGCAACCAAAAATATTACTACTCAAACTATCCTTATAATGACTTAAGAGTAGATCCATATCTAAGATCAGATGCTAAATGGACTTACGAGTCTAGAGGATCTAGAGTAGGATTTCTTGGAATTAAACGTTGGGATGGTGAAACAGCTTCTCAGCCTGATGGCAAACTGTTTAATATTGGAGTTGAGGATATTAGCTCAAGCAAAATTTCCGCACCTGTAGATGGTTTTAAGTCTATTAGAGAAACTGGAAGTGCTACTAGATTTAATTTTGTATCTCCTGATACTTCTTTCCAATATCCTAAGATTGGCACAGAACTTAAGTTTGAGACTGTAGAATTTGGAAAAGTCAGAGGACATTTTCAGCAAGTACAAGATCACCCACAGTACCGCTTTATGGACAAGGGAGCTTATTATGATGCAGGACTAATATCTGCTTTGCTTTCTGCTGATCTTGAAGGTTCAAGTGAAGGTACTTTAGGACTAACAGCTGCTGAAATTTCACAAAAAGGTGCATCAAGAATTCGTTACGATAAGATGATGATGAATGAGCAAATTATCTTAGAGATAGTTGAGAAGCTTATTCCATTCCAAAACTTTGCTTATCAGTACAATTCAATTGCTACTTATAATCAGTTTATTAAAATTGATCCTCTTAGAAATTCTGCTCACAAAGGAAACTCTAAAAGATTTATTGAGCTTGGTTACTACGTAAATGAAAGAATTGTTCAAGTATTTGACGATGCTCCCCTTCATAATAGACTTAGAGAAACTGGAGTTTATCTTAAAACTAAATTTCCAATTATACACTCAGAACGTCAAATTGTAGACGATTCTAGATATATTGCCACTAATCATGGTGGAGATATTACAGCTGAACATGAGAAGAGAAAAACCAGAGCAATCTACGCTTCTGTAAAAAGACAGTTTCCGAATCAGTATGGTCAACTCCAGAATATGAGATATATCTCTACTGGATACAAACAAGACCTTGTAAGACTTGCAGATGGTAGCGTAATTTTAGAATATAAATATTATCCTGCTTTTGGAGGAGATACTTACATTACTCCTTTTGCACTTAAAAGAAAACATTCTTTCTTTACCAGAAACTTGGTCAACGTTAACGCACGAGCAGTTGTTGTAGATGAAATGCCATTTGATTATTTCTTATTTCCAAACTTGGCTTATCCTACATATTTTTATGGTACATCCAACGATGTTGACACTGTAGAGGCAGGAGATATTGTTGGAGCTGTTTTGCTGATAGCTGCAGGAATTTCACTTGCTGCAGGGGGAAGTACTGTACTAGGAGTTGGAGGTGCTATTATTATGATGCTAGCTAATACTTTAGTTATTTCTGGTATTAATGTTGTTTGGTCTAGGTTTGTAAAAAGAACTTGTCTTGATCAGATTCATGGCTTGCACAGATATTATAAAAGAGGAGCATTCTACACAGCTTCCTATGGTATTCCTATCTTCTTTGTAGAGTCGGATATCAATACTCACTTTAGACATGGTAGGGATCTTGATAAGGAGAACTTCTATCCTAATGTAGGAGGAGGCATTCCTGATGATTGGTTGCAGGAAAAAAATGTACCAATTAAGTTTGATAACTTCTATCACTATAATGCGACTTACTCTTCTCAAAATAAGTCTCCTAACTTTCCATATCTCTTAAAGTATCCTTCTTTAGAGTGTATTGTAAATCATCAGAGCAGAGTTATTTATTCCGACCAGGCTACTGATATGAATTCTAATCTGTCCACAGATAAATGGTTAAGTTACAGACCTGGTAATAAATATGACTTTCCTAAAGAGGGAGGACGCTTAATAGATTTAAATGCAGGAGAGACTGAAAAAGTATATGCTAGGTTTGAGAACACAACCAAAGTATATAATGCTAGAATTGTTCTTACTTCTACCTCACCATATCAACTAGAGATTGGTAATGCAGACATGTTTAAACAGAAGCCTGTTGACTTGTCTAATACAGATCTAGGGTATATTGGTTCTCAACATAAAGCTTATGTAAGAACTGAGTTTGGGACTTTCTGGGTAGATGCTAAGCGTGGACACGTGTATCAGGTTAGTGGTCAAGGATTTAACGAAATTAAGACACAGCTTAATTATAACTGGTTCAAAGAGAATCTTCCTTTCCAAATCTTAAAAGATCTTCCAAACGCAGATACTGATGTACCTTCTTTGGGTATCGGTATTGTAATGGGGTGGGATGAGCGCTTTGAAAGAGTCTTTATAACTAAGAAAGACTACAGAGTTGTTCCTCAGTATAGAACAGGTGATACAAGAGTAGATTACATAACAGATCGTTTGGATCCTGACTATCGTTACTATGTTCTTAGAACAGGAACTACAAAGACTAGAATTCGTTTGGATAATACTACATATTTTGAAGATAAGTCTTGGACGGTAGCTTATTCTCCAAAACTTAAGAACTTTATCTCGTTCTATTCTTTCTTGCCAAACTTCTTTGTGCCTCAATTAGGACACTTTCAGACTATTATTAATAGAGCTCAAGGCGCTTCTTTATGGAATCACAACTTAAGTCCTTTTGTATATCAAACCTACTATGGTAAATTATACCCCTATATCCTTGAATATGCTGTTAACAGCATTCCTGTTAATCACACTGTTACTTCGGTCAGCTTGTTTGCGGAGATACAAGAATATTATACACGACAAAACTACTACTCACTGTCCACGGCAGATCGAAAGAATAAAAATACAGCTAACTTTACAAAAGCTATTATTTATAATCGTGAGCAGTCTTCTGGTATTGTCAATTTGATCCCTGAGCAATTTGGAAACACTAGACAAAAATTGCAATATCCTAGAGTAGGTACTGCAGGTATTGATACTATTTTATCTAGAAGAGAAAACAAGTTTACATTTAACGGTTTCTGGAATATAGCTGCACAAGCTAATGGGCAATCTCTTTGGACTAGTGACTGGGCTGACTTGGCCGCACAGTATCCAATTGATAAGTTACCTAACACAAAAGCGGTAAGAAACGTAAGCGTTGCTTTTCAAAAGAATAAGATTAAAGCAGACTTTACTAGAGTAAGATTAATTCAAGATAAATATAATAGATACAAATTTGTTAATACTATACAAATAACACAAACTAACCAAACAACAATATAACCATGAGAGAAAAAGAAATTTTTACAACAGTTAAACCTGAGCTTGTTTTAGGACAGTTGTTTCATTCTAGAGATACAATGCATCTTGTACATCTACAAACTACTAGCTATGCAGAGCATAAAGCTTTGAATAACTACTATGATACCTTGTTAGATCTTACAGATTCTTTGATTGAATCTTATATGGGAACAGTAGGTAAAAGAGTTAACTTTAAAATACCTGCTTCTGAGTATGTAAATCCAAAACAACATTTGACTCAGTTGAAACAATATTTAATGAAACATCGTACTGTGTTTGGAGCAGAAAATACTCACATTCAAAATATTTTAGATGAGATAGTTGCTCTGATTACTAAGACATTATATTTGCTTACATTGTCATGAAAAAATTTGAAATGAAAAAGGGTGGCAACTGGATTAAGGGAGCTATTAAAAAGCCTGGAGCTTTAAGAGCTACTGCTAAAAAAGCGGGTGCTATGACTCCTGAGGGAACTATTGAAAAGTCTTGGCTAAAGAAAAAGGCTAAGAGTAAAGGTGTAACTGGTCAACGGGCTAGACTTGCACAAACTCTTTCTAAAATGCGTAAGGGTCAAATGGGTATGGAGATGCCTCAACAGCCTGCACAAAAGTCTACAATCCCAAATTACTCTCCAACTCGTTTAGGAATTATGAGTCTTAAAATGAAAAGAGGGGGTAAGATGAGTTTAAAATCTTTCCTTTCTGGAAAATCTAAAAAGTGCTAATTAGATGAAGATCAGCCAGTTATATAAACAATTTACTAAAGTAAAGAAAGGAATTAAAAAACCTGCTAATAAAGCTCAGTCTAAAAAGACTAATATTCCTAAGAGTAAAACTGGCTTATGGAACAAACAACTTAATAGAGTAATTGTTCCCTCAAATCGTATTACTATGAAAGGTCCTAATGGAGAAAAAGATTTCTTCAAAAGACCCGTACTCGGTAAAGGTTTACAAACTGGCAAGACTGTTGTAATGCAGCCTGGAAAAGAGTATAAATTTCCAGGAGACAAAGAAGTTTTAGAAACTCGCATGCAAGATGGTGGGTTATCTAGAAGACAAATCTACAGAGATGTTAGCGCTGAAGTTGATAGACAAACTGAAGCACTTAATACTCCTGAGTACAAAAAACTATTACAGACAGAATTCTACGGACCTGGCTCAGAGGACATGCCTGTACAGGATATGATTGATGCTAGAAGGCTTAATCTAGACCAACTACGTGTAGATGTGCCTTATATGTCTTTTATGAACTTTGGTCCTAGCACACATGCAAAATATAAGCCTAGTGATCATTCTATTTTATTAAAGAGGGATAAGTATAATCCTTCTTTTTTTAGACATGAACTTTCCCACTCTTTAGATAGCTCCTCTACTCCTGGGGCTAATAAGGTCGGAGACTATTTTACACAAGTCTTATCTCAAGATCTTAATAGACCAAAGAATGCTTCAAGTAAGAATAAAGAGTATGAATATCTTTCAGACCCCAGTGAAGTAAAAGCTAGACTGAAAGCTCTTAGAGATTCCTCAATAGATCAGGGTTATCAACTACTTCAGCCTGGTTACGATATTAATACTTATAAAGAAGGATTCTCTCCTGGAGATAAAGCTCAGTATCAACAGCTACAAGACGTTGGCTTATCAGATGATGACATCAATAAGTATATGTACTTGTTTGCTAAAGAAGATGTAGCTAAGCAAAAGATTGCACAAGATGGCGCAGAGATCCCTGTAGACATAGACGCATTGTATTCTAGATATCAAAAAGATACTAGACAGTATATGCAAGACGGAGCAGAAGTTCCTTATGAAGAATCTCTTTATAACAGGTATCAGTGGGAAAGCCAGCCTGATAATGTTACTTATAAAAAAGTAAATCAGACTTCTCCTACAAGATATAAGTTTAATTCTGCACTCAGTGAGGGAGGCGACAAGGAAACTCAAATGATGCAGAAGTGGTTAAACGATACTTATAACGTTTACCTTCCTGAGAATGGAGTTCTTGATACAAAGACTCAATCTGCTATTGATCGTTATGTAAAGAATCAAGATGCTGTAAGAAGATCTGAGATTGATCCTAATTTATTTTCAGGTATGCCTGAGGGATTTAGTTTTAAATATGACGATAAAGGAAGTCTTCAAGCTAAATCCTCTAGCGCCTATCATGATGAGTTTAAGGATTGGAAGACTATTGAAAAGCTGAATCCCACTTTTGCGGAATTTGAAGATCTTATAAAAAGAGTCCCAAAGTATAATCAATACTATGAGACCATATATGATGTAGATACTAAACTTAGAGGCGAGCAACAAGGGCCCTTGACTGAGGAGCGTGCTAGGGAGCTAGCAGCTTTAAAGCAGTATCAAGACCTACCCGAAGATTATAAAAAATACTTAGGACAGACTTTGGGTAATCTTCCTGTAGTGGAAGGCTCTCGTATTTATGAGGGGTACTCTCCTAATAGAATTTGGACAACACCTCCTTCTAAAGATTCAAGACCTTGGCTAGGAGACTCTGAAGCGTATGACCCAGAGACTCAACCAAGATACTTGTATTTTATTTCTCCAAAAGAAGGAACTAAATGGACTTCTGAGGAGATTGCTGCACAAGAAGAAAACATGGGATGTATTTCTGGTAATTGTGGAGATGAGTATTATACTGCGGGTATCTTAGCACCTAAGCCTAAGTTAGAACTTAACAAAGAAACACCAAATGCTATTCCTACTCCTACAGGTCAGACTTGGAATCTAGGCAAACAGATGTTAGTAGAGATGCTTAATAATCCTGAGATTATGGAGTATGCTTCTAAGAACAATATTAACTTAACTGATTTTGCAAAAGAACAATACTCCCCTGTTTTAGCAGAATCTTTAGTAGCAGCTAGAGATGCTAACTTTAATGACAAAGGATTAGTTGTTCCGCACAGTAGAGACTATTCTCCTGTAATTCAAAATCCAGATGAGTTTAATCTTGCGGGGTATTTACCTATTACAATGGATATGTTTAATCCATCGGTAAGTCCCGATAAAAGTAATAAACAAAGGTATACTTTAAACTGGGCTGATAATAGAGAAGAGTATTTGAGAAGAGCTGGTGTCCCCGAAGATCAGTGGGACAAAGTATATATTCACACAAGTCCATTCCCCATTAATGAATATCAACCTAGAGAATATCAAAAAAACTTTCAAAGCGGAGGATCAGTAGAAACATCTACTGAAGAAAATCCTGAGCGCATGAATCCTATTGAGATTAATGTGCAGAGAAGACCTTGGTGGAAACGTACCCTTAGAAAAATAGGGGTAGAAGTAGATCCTCAGTATAGAGATCCTAATGGATTTGCTGGCCAAATGGCTAGAAGACTATCAGATGCTACTGGTGGCGAAAACTGGTATAAAAGTGAGAATGATATGGCAGGAAGCTTTGCTCAAATTCTTACCTCTCCTCTTACTGTGCCTCAATTGGGCATGATGTACGGACTTACTGGCAAAGTACAGACACCATCTGAAGCAATGGATATTCAAAATCCTTATGGTGCGTTTGCAGTTGATGCGGTATTAGATCCTGGTACTATAGTTGGTGCAGCTAGTGCAGCTCCAAAACTTACTAGTAAAGCTGCAGGTTCTTTGGCTAAATTAGCCAGAAGATCAGCTACTAGCTCTTTAGATGATGTTGCACGTCCTGCATTAAGAACGACAACTCCTACCTCCAGGGTAATAGATGATGTTGTTAGAGAGACTTCTACTACTCAACCAAGACAATTGGATTTGTTTGAAGGAGTTCCTCAGTCTCAAACAACTACTAGTAGAGGATTTATTTCAGGGTCTGACCCTAATAGTGTTCGAGTTAAGTCTAGACCAGCAGTTGTTAATCAGTCTAACTTTGAAATGGGATCTCCTAAACTTTCTGCAGAACAAAGAGAAATTGCAAGATCGATGACTCCTGCAGAGTATAGAAATACTGTAACTGATGTTTATGGTAGACTTAAGCCTACTGCTCCTGATCAAAGATTACCTGGAGTTTTGGATATTCCTAGAGAAGAGTACATAGATATATTTAATAGAAATCTTGATGCTTTAAATGATGAAATCATTCCTAGAAATAATGTTTCTGGTTTGGAATATCGAGTTACAGGATTGAATCCACGTGGAGATGAATTAACTTTTTACACTCCCCGCCAAAAAGCTACTTTCCCTTTGAATGATTTTCAAAGTCAACGTTTAGACTTGTTTAACTCTAATCCTAACAGATACTTAGATGAGTTAATAGAAGAAGGATCAGTTCAAAGAATGAAATCTCTTTTTCCAAATGATCCTGATTTATTTAATTATACAGTAAATGATTTGACTACTAGCGGCCTAACTAAAGATGAGTTAATGAAGACTGTAGGAGATAGATATAATCGCATAGTAGGCAAAACAAATATAATAGAGGGACCTAGTGAGTGGGGAGTAACCACAAGACCTGGTTTATACAGAGGAGATATTCCTGATATTCCAAACAAAGCTTACTTGAGAAGTATTCCTGGTATGCAGATGTCTAACAGTGCTGCAGGAGTTTTTCCTAAAGAATCTATTAGAATTGGCGAAGAGTTTGTTCGTGGTACTCGTTCTTATCAATCTTTGAATGATTATTTAAAAAGACTAGATTTAGGGAGAGTTAGCTCAGGTATGAATACTCAAAGTCCAGAAGCTTTTGGTTTTTGGAAGAGTGCTCTTGAAAAAGGTAAAGCAACAGGATTTCACGGAGGACAATCTTCTTTTAATGCTGCTTTATATCAAGATGGTGGAATGACTGTACCAGGAGTTAATGGGACAGTAGTATCATCGTCTCTTTACGATAAAAAGAAACAATATAAATCTGGTGGTCAACATGGTGGCTTGGATAGATGGTTTGCTGAGAAGTGGGTAGATGTTAAGTCAGGCAAACAATGCGGCAGACAAGAAGGAGAAAATAGAGCATACCCCGCATGTAGACCTTCTAAACGTGTAAGTAGTAAGACTCCTAAGACTTCTTCTGAGCTTTCTTCAACTGAGAAGGCAAAGTTTAAAGCCTCTAAGACTTCATCAACTAGAATTCCTTATAATCACAAAAGAAAAAAATAATGGCAAATAAACCTAATAACCCAAGTCTTTGGTCTAGAGCTAAATCTATGGCCAAACAAAAGTTTGATGTTTATCCTTCTGCCTACGCTAATGGTTGGGCAGCCAAGTGGTATAAATCAAAAGGTGGCACCTGGAGAAAAGCAAAGAATGGTGCTAAGATAAATAAACTGCAATCTCTTTATATGGCTAAAGGAGGTACTATAAGACATACAACAAAAGGTCCTGGTGCTAACTATCGTCCAACTAAAGAAGGAGCAGGTATGACAGAGAAGGGAGTAAGAGCTTATAGAAAAGCTAATCCTGGATCTAAATTAAAGACAGCTGTAACTGGTAAGGTTAAACCAGGATCACTAGCAGCTAAACGTAGAAAGTCTTATTGTGCAAGATCATTAGGTCAATTAAAGCGTTCTTCTGAGAAGACAAAGAATGATCCTAATTCTAGAATCAGACAAGCACGTAGACGTTGGAAATGTTAATTAATAATATCTTATAATATGGCAAAGGTAAAATCTCAAGGCGGTGTTTTTACAGCTAGACCAAAGGTTTCAAGACCAGGTGTACATGCTAAAACAAAGTCAAGCAAAACTAAAACAAGTAAGAACTACGTTAAGCGTTACAGGGGTCAAGGTAAATAAAGCTTGAATTTTTTAATTAATCTTGTATATTTGTATACTACTGTAATTCATCCAGTTATTAATATTCAAGGTTATAATTAATAACTTTTAAAATTAAAATTAATGTTGCGTCATTCCTTATATAAAAAATTTGGTAAAAAATCATTTCAGGTAGGTGGCCAAGATCCTTTGGATGCTAATCCTTACGCTGAAGTAGTAGGGCCTCCTGCTCCACCAGCTCCTGGTACGTTGATAAATAATAATCCTAATCAACCTTATCAGTTGGATTTTGCTAATCCTAATGATCAAAGAAGACAAGATATTTCTTATGGTCCTACAAGAGAGGAGCCTAATGTACAACGTCCTTCTTCTCCTTATGATCAGGATATGTACAGAATTCCTGATTATAATATGCCTACAGAGCAACAGAAATTCTCTAAGTCTGATGAATTGACTAAAGGAATTCAGCCTGACTCTGCCCAATCTAATGAGCCTGGATTCTTTCAAAAGGCTTGGGATTACACAAAGAACAACTGGCAAGACATGGCATCAATAGGCTTGATGGGAGCACGTGGTGTACTGAACTATAAAGATAATATCAGAAAAGACAGAAATCTTAGTCGAGCAATTCAACAAAGAGGAGTAGATTCAAATCCTCTTTATGACTATAACTGGATGTATGGACGTACTACTTCTGGCGGTACAGAATATCAGCCTACAATCATGGCCCAAGACGGGATGAATTTAAATAACAGACTTCCTATGAACAACTCTAGAGGTGCTAATGTAGAAATCGAAGGAGGAGAATTCTTGATTCTTCCTGACGGTACTACCGAATTAGCCAAAGGACCTTCCCATAAGAATGGTGGAATTGACACAGTTCTTCCTGAAGGTACTAAAGTATTTTCTAATCATTTAAAGCCTAATGATCTGCATAAGATGAAGGCTGAGCAAAAATTTGGTTTAGTTCAAAAGTATGCCCAAGAAGGCGGAGACCTTTCTATGGGTATGGGTTTAGATTATCTAGACTTCTTTGTTAAGAAAGATCAAAAAGAAAAATTCAAAGACAAAGAACAAGATGACTACGACTATAACTACCCAGACAAATGGAAGAATAGAACTTTTGCTGAATTAGCAAAAAGATATGATCTTAAGAATTTTCAAGAAATCTTAGATAATCCATTTTCTTCTGCGGTAGATAAACAGACTGCACAACTTCTTATTCGTAGAAATCAACATATTCTAGATCAGTTATTTAGAGATCAACAAATCTTAAACGGCAACTCTTCTGGTGAGCCTATGCCTACTCAACAAGAAAGCCAACAGTCTGGCATGAGAGATGGCGGTATTAACAATCCTGGCTTTAGAGCTTTACCTCCCGATGTTCAACATAAAATTATGAAGAACATGGAAGAGGGTGGGTACTATATGCAGGACGGAGCAAATTATGAAATTTCTAAAAAAGAAGGTAAGTACTATGATCCTGTTAAACAGAAATACTATAAGTTAGATCCTAATACACAGGTAAAAAGAGGAGATGATCCTAATCTAGAAGTAGGAGATTATATAGTTACTGAGAATGGAACTATTCGTAAAGTATCTAAAAAGGACGTAACTCAGATACAAAAAGGATTTAATAGAGACTACTCTACAATGAAGGAGCGTTTTATGGCTCCTGAATTAGAAGGAGTTCGTGATGCTATGTATCAAAGGTATTTACAGGATCCTGATAAAAAAGGACATGATAAGAATATAACTAAAGAACAGTTTTTTAATAACTATCTTAAATCTCAGGAACAACTTTACAAAATTCAAGATCAGGTTAGGAAAGATCCAGAGTTAGCTAAATCTATTAGGGAAGAAGATTGGGATAGAACTGCAGGTGGTATGCAGAATAAAAAGTATAATGAACTTGCAAAGAAGATGGGAATGGAGCCACTTACAAATAGCGAAATTGCTATGTTCCAAGCAGGATACAAAGACTTAGCATATCTGCAACAACAACCTGAATACTCAAAGGCACTTCAAGATTTTGATTTAGCACCTAAAGGGGTAGGTGATGATACCTATTTAGGTAAAGCTATTTCAGGAGAAGATGAAATTTTAGGTAATACTACTGTACAACAGCTTCAGTATCTTAAAAATATGGAGGATCAAGTAGATCTTGGCTACGAAGACTTAGAATATTTACCTGAAGAAACTCCCCCAGGAGGAGATTATACTATTAAAAACTTTGAAAGAGCTGACTATGTAAGAAATCCTTATCCTATTAGTCAGTCTATTCCTTCATTATATGCAATGGGTCAGGACACTTACAACTATGTTTTGCCTGAAGTAGATGCCCCTTATGTGAGACCTCAAACATTGAATATTCAGTCTCAACTCCAAGATGCTGATAATAATGCAATGGCAGCTATGCGGTATGGTGCAGATCCTACACAAGCTTATGTTGCAGGGCTTCAGACAAAAGAGAATGCTTTTCAAACAAAACAAAATTATGATGCTGAAGGTCGCTGGAAAGCTGACTTGTATAATGCAGATGCTAAGTTTAAAGCAGATGTTTACAATGCAGACGTACTTGACAATGTGATGAATGAGAGAGTGGCAGGTGCAAAATCTGCACAGGGAGAAAATAGACAAGAAGCTATTAACGCTCTAATCAATAACAGAAATAAATGGAATCAGTCAGAGAATACTAAAAAGTTTTTCTTCGAAAACTACGGTCCAAATCTTGCAATAGATCAGGACGGTAAAGTTTCAATTAATCCTAATAGTGCTCCTAATGTAAGTTGGGGACCTTCAACAGGAGTAAGTACTTCTACGTTGCCTGCAGGAGCTACTCAAACTGGTCCTAATACTGCAAGCACTGGGTGGCAACAAACAAGTTCTGAAACTTTAAAAACTGCGCCTCCTACAAAGGCTGATTCACCCGTAGAAACTACTCAGGTACCTGCAGCTGGTTCTCCTCAAACTCAACAGACTCAACAACCTCAAGGCGGAGATTGGAGTTCTTGGGATACACCTACTAACCAACCTCCTGTTGTATTGAATCCTGCGGCAAGAGCTCAGTGGGAAAGAAATCAAACTCAATTTGATCAAAATCCTCCAGGCTTTCCTGGTGGAAGTACTCCTATAAATTTGCCTGGTAATAGACCTGATCAACAATGGGGAATGCAGATGGGCGGAGAAATGGAGAACTATCTAAATCCTTTCAAGAAGAAAAAATCTGTAAGAGGTTTT
>Ga0222714_10004902_pt1 | contig 12950 bp, 11 predicted proteins | sample C33_3DmetaG_FD_165048 | JGI IMG/M metagenome (GOLD analysis project Ga0222714, IMG submission 165048) | Estuarine water microbial communities from San Francisco Bay, California, United States - C33_3D | ecosystem: Environmental > Aquatic > Marine > Unclassified | place: USA: California... | reverse complement strand
GGTCTGAAAATATATATCTTAACAACATTAAGATTAAGACTATTACAACTATTGTTATCACAATACTTAAAGGACTCATTGTATAATATAGATTTAGAAATTTTCTACTTAATTTAGTAAATTAATTTCTAATTAAATTAAATTTATTGGTTAATAACTTTTTCTGTTGAACTAATAGATTGATTTACATTTTTTACTAAAATTGTCTCACTTGATTCATTAAGTGTTGGAGGTGCTTTATCTTTAACAGAATTATAAATATAGTATATATTTTGAGAAGTTAACGCACGTCTAAAGTAAATAACATTACAAATTCCTCCTTTAATTCCATTATTCTCTCCAATTGTTAAATTGTCAAGTGTATAATATGGAACCACTTCTATTGATGACTTAACTAATTCGCCATTTAAAAAGATATCCATTGTTCCACCATTATAATTAATTATTAAATTATTCCATTTTTGTAGTAATAAATTATTATTTATGTAAATAATTCTATTACCTTCACTATCAAAATCAATCATTTTATTTTTTGTTACATCTTGTAAATTTTTCTGTTGTATTGTTATCATAAATGAATGTGTTTTTCCATTATATAATACATTAGGTTTATTTCCAAAATTTAATAATGAAGTATATTTATTGTAATTCTCATTCATATTTGGACCAGCAGCATCTAAAAATATCCAACACGATATAGCATATTGATAATCAAAATTATCGCTTCCATTTAAACTTTCATAACTTCCTAGATTATATAGTGAATCAGTATAAACAGGTTTATTTACTAATTGTTTACCACCTTGTGAACTAATTAAATTTAATACTGATGGTGAATAGAAATAAAGTATAAATAAACTAATTGCTACTATAAGCATTATTATTGAACCAGCATTTGTAGCGTTAAATTCACCTACTAATAATTTACCAATCCAATCAAAACCACCACTTAGTAAACAAGGTATATATAGTAATGTTGTAAATATTAAATTAAAAAACCCACTTTTCTTTGAATTTCCAGTGGGGGATTTTACATTTATTGTTTTATAGATTAATCCAAGAATAACAGCAACTAATAAGATGTTTAATATAAAAGATACAATACTAGATTTACCTGATAAAGATTCAATATTATATGAAATCCAAAAAATTATTAAACCTGAAATAACTAACCCAAATAATATAAGTAAGCTATTTTTGTATAAGCTTACATTCGTTGTAATTGTATCATCACCAAATAAATTAGCACCTAATAAAACAGTCCATAATATACATATTATTAATGATAATATAATTACACCAGCTGATTTTGATTTATTAGCAAAAAAGGCTTCTTTATCGCTTGAAATCATGATTGTTATTGTAACTAAAAATATCAAGAATAAAATTGTTCCATATGTTCCAAATGATGAGAAATTATTTAAAAAATTTTTTTGATTGCTTCCATCTTTTTCTGGTAAGGTTAGCAAAATAATAACATATAAAAAAGCAAAAACTGCTATAATAATTGTAAGTAATAATGAATATCCAAAATATTTTTTAGCAGCACCTCCTGGATTTATACTATAGAAAGTAATTACAATAGTAATTAAACAGAATAATAAAATAAGCATTTTAATCCTTTCATAATTAGCATTAAATTTATCGATATAATTTTCAGTTGTACTTTTATAAAATGACAAAGCACCTAAACCAAGCATTACAGGATTAATAATGTAAGAATAGTCATTCAAAATATCTTTAGATGTCATAGTATAAAATAAAATAGCAAATATAGTATAAAGAATAACATAAGTAACATTTCCAATTTGTTCAAATAATTGTTTAAATTCTTTTAAATTTGGTAAAAATATAATACATATACCAAAAATCAATAGAGAGAAGAATAATATAATAAAAATATTACCTACTAATTCCTGATTTGATTTAGTTAAAGGTTTACCAAGTGAAGTTATATTAACATCATAAAAAATCAGAAATAGCATAATAATTAAAAAACATATAATTCCTGCTAGTGGATAAAAAACTCCAGGATTATTTAATTTTGGTAATAAATTTTTATTATTTGGTGGCAAATTTGTGTTATTCATATATTATTATAATAGAATAATAATAAATTTTATAAATATATTCCATGAGTGAATATAAAAAAACAAATAAACAAATAAACAAATAAACAAATAAACAAATAAACAAATAAACAAATAAACAAATAAACAAATAAACAACTAAATGGTCTTTAAATAGGAAATTTATTTAGTGCTCTATTTACATCAGAATCAACATTTCTAATATGAATTTTTTCCCAATAGTGTGAATCATCTAATTTTGCTTCACCTAATATCCATTTTGTTTCTATGTCTAAAATTTTTTCTGCTATTTTATTTGCTCTATTATAATGAAATTCTGATGTAATTATATATACATCATCATATACTTTATTTAATTTATTTAAATAATTTCTAGCCATTATAAAATTCTCTGCCGTATTTGTAGCTTCTGTATCATAAATATAATTCCAATTATTACCTCTTGATTCGTGTGTATGAATTTTCTCAAATGTTGAAATTTCTCTCGCCATCTTTTCTGCCTCTGTAATAGTATCTTCGTTTGGATTCTTAATACCACCGCTTAAAAACCAATCCACATTGGTGTCATTAAACTTACCGGCAAATACTGCAGCGGTTTTAATCCTATTGTCTAATAAGCTGAAAATATTACAGCCTAGAAGAATTAGTAAAATATTCATTTTGATGTTAGATTAATTTTATTTTATGTAATACTTATTTATTACATAAAATCATTTCAATTTTTTTTTCATAATCATTACATATTTTCACTAGCAGTCTTTTTACCATGACAATTACGACATAATGCTATTAAATTTTGAACATCATTTCCACCACCATATTCTAAACGCACTTTATGATCAATCTCAAAAGTATGGTCTAATTGATTATGACAATGACCACATTTCCACTCTTGACTAGCAGCAACATATTTCTTTTTTGTTTCGCTAACAGAACGCTTACTTCCACCTTTTCCAGAACTTAAAATTCTTTGCTCTGAACAAAATCCAGATGTTTGTGGAGGAATTCCATTAAATGACTCCATAAAACTCGTTTCAGGTGTTCCTGTAAAATCAATAATAGGGCTTAACATATCCATTGAATTTTTATCTATTGGTAAATATTTAATATAATTATTTGCATATAATAACATATCTTTACCTTTGCTAGGATTTCTTTTTAATAAATAATAAATACCTATTCCTAGAATAGCATAGAAAATCATTTTATAATATTTTTTAAAAGACATCATCATTTTTGTATATTTTCCATCAGTATATGTGTTATATATAAAAAATGCTGTTAATCCTAATATAAATATTTCTAGTCTCATATTATATTATTAATTTATAATAAAATAATACAAATTGTATTGTTTATTTCTTCTTAGAAGCAGCAGGCATGGTAGCAGGCATGGTAGTAGGCATGGTAGGCATAGTAGTAGGCATTGTCATAGCTTCTTGACCATAAGCACCTTGTAATTGAAGTGTTCTCATAATTTGTTTTTGTTCATGAGTAACACGATAAATATTTAACATTGCTAAACCAATAATAATATATGGTAAAAGAACTAAGAACCAAGAGATAGATGTAAAGCCTTTTTTACATAACCATCCTAAAATAAAGGTCCAAATGAACGCAAAAACTAGTTTCATAAATATCATCATAATTGAAACCCCACTAAATAAACTAATAACTGAGGCAATTACTGCAATAGCAAAATAAATTTTTGCTGGAGTACATAGTTTACTAAAATCCTTCATCTATACATCTAGTATAGATTTTTTATTTTAATGATAGTAAAAAAGGCTTTTTAAATCTTTTTACTAATTGTTTTCGCTTAAATATTTTAGAAGTTTTTGCCCTTCTAGTTTTTTTTCTTATACCACTGGCTAAAGCAGAACTACTAGTAGTTGTTTTCTTCCTTCCATTTATAGATATATGTATAGCATCACCTAATGCTTTTAAATTATTAAATAATTCTGTAATATTATATGGTTCATGTCTTGGTGTATACAAATATTTATTAAATATATATTCTAGTTTTTCTAGTATTTTAATCTCATTCTCATTCAATGTTACCCTATTATTTGATAACATTTCAAGCATTGGATAATATGAAGTAATAAAACCCCATACGTCAACAATTTTAACATAGACTTCATTTAAATATTCTCTCAAATTTAATGAACCATCACTTTTAAATTTTGTATAATGAACTAAAACATCAACAATATAATTTACTATAATTGGAACTGCTATTTCTGTTTCTATTAATACTGGCTTACTATTTTCAGAAACACTAGATAATTTACTACTATATAGCATAAATATAATCTCATTAATAAATTTATAATGACCAGGACCTCTTTCTTTTATCCAATAATTCAAATAATCGATAACAAATACCTTTAGTGCCGTTTTGTTTACTTCACCTCCATCTTTCAAATAGTCGGAATATTTTCTGTAAAAATCATCTGTAAATATTATAACTGAAAATGGAACATTAAATTGAAGTGGTCTATTTCTCCAATTTTTTGGAAATGGTATAGTACTACTAGGAGTATACTCAACTGAAAGACCCCAATCGATTAATCTTGCTTTTTCAGAATCATCAATTAGAATATTTGAGTCTTTTATGTCACAATGATATATATTACGTTTATTCATAGGAATAATTCCTTTTTTTAATAGTTTTATTAATGCTAAATTTACATTATACATTTTTTGTAATGAACCATTGCTATATAAATAATCATCAACTGGTAATCCTCCATTTGGAATATTTAAAGACATAACTTCATCTAATTTATCATTTATATTATTTTTAGTAATATTATCCTTAGGTAAGGCAGTACATTTATCACTAAATGCTTTTAAATCACTAGGCGTTAATTTAGAAGGACGACATAATGTAGCATCATTAATTAAAAAATAATCCTGATAATTCGGTATACTATCTAACTCATCTTTAATTTTGTTAATTTCTTCATATTCACTAATAGCATGTGCTTCTGTCATTAATTTTGAGATTTTATTAGATTCTTTCTTAGACGCACCTTCACATTTTAGTGCTGGAACAAATACACATCCATAACCACCAGATGCTATTACTTTACCTCCTTTATTATTTCTATATTTTTTTCTAGTTTTTACCATTTATATATATATATTTTATATTATTTATCATATAAATAGTATATAGCACATGAAATTGATACTAAAATACCTCCATAAATTAACTTCTCTCTAAGTTTATAGTATTCAGCCATTTTTTCATTTTGTGATTTGTATTGATTATAATATTGTACAAAAAAATCATTTAACGAAATTGGAGGTTTTTCCAACTTCTCATTTATTTTATTATGTATAAAGTGCATCCAACGTGTAAATGAATCTCTGTTATCTAAATATGGTGTTATCGGATATACATCAATTAATTTTTCAAATTCTTTTGAAATTTGCTCAACTGGTATAAAAAGTGGCAAATTTTGGACAAATTCATAATATTTTTTCTTTGTAACAGCATTTGGATGATTAGGATACGTCATTGCTATAGTATGTAAAAAAAACCAATAGTGTGGACCCCAAATTTTTGGATCTAGATAAATAGTTGCTGACATTAATATTTTCTATTAAAAAAATATTAATATTTTAACTTTTAATAGTTATAAATTGATTTATACATGTTGATGAAGAATTTTTCTTAGTACAATAGTTATACATACGTGTCGTTGAACCTCTTCCTCGAGTACAACCCATATTAATTGCTGGACCAGTAACTCTTGATGTTGATAGAAAATGTTTTTGATACAAACCTAAATTAAATAAATGTGAACCAGGCATTTATATATATACAAAATATAATTTAAACCTAATTTACTTATATATTTTAGGTATGAATAAAAATACGACTATATGTAATAATTGCGGTAAACAAGGTCATATGTTTCACCAATGTAAATTGCCAATTACTAGTTATGGAATTATAGTGTTTACATCTAGCACAGAAGGAATTCAATATTTAATGATTAGAAGAAAAGATAGTTTTGGATATATAGATTTTATTAGAGGAAAATACTCTATTAATAATTTAGCTCAATTAAATACAATTATAGATGAAATGTCAATAGATGAAAAAAGAAGAATTTTAACTATGCCTTTTGATTTATTATGGAGTGAAATGTGGGGAGAATCTAATATACAATATAAAAATGAAGAATATTCGTCTAAAAAAAAATTTGAAAATATAAAGGAAGGTTTATTAATAAATGATAAATTAGTTACTCTAAAAGATATTGTTGAAACAAGTAAAACCAACTGGATAGAAACTGAATGGGAATTTCCAAAAGGACGACGTAATCAAAAAGAAAAAGATTTAGATTGCGCTTTAAGAGAATTTGAAGAGGAAACTGGTATTTCAAAAGTAGATATTAAAATTATTGAGAATGTATTACCCTTTGAAGAAATGTTTATTGGGTCTAACCATAAATCATATAAACATAAATATTTTTTAGCATTCATGGAAAAAAGTGATACTAATTTTAATTTGAATAATTTCCAAAAAACTGAAGTTAGCAAATTGGAATGGAAAACTATAGATAATTGTTTAGAATCAATAAGACCATATAATTTAGAAAAAAAGGGATTAATTCAAAATATTAATAAAGTATTACAAGAATATAGATTATATTCATAATATATAGTATTATGTCAGAAAATCCTAAAAAGAAATTATTAATTGTAGAATCTTCAGATGATGAATCAAGCATTCCTACTGAGCAAAATAGTGTTGAAAATCCTATTATCGAACAAAGCATTGAACCTAAAAAAATAATATCTAGTTTAAAGTCAGCATCATCTAATACTTTATCTAGTGTTCCATCTGCTACATCTTCTAGTGTTCCGTCTGCTACATCTTCTAGTGTTCCATCTACATCTACACGTGAAACATCTGAATCATTGACTGACATTTCAACAAATGATAAAAATAAATTGGAAGATGAATTTAAAGGATTAAATTGCAATTATGAAAATTTTTATACTGGCGATTGTAATAAATTTTTACTCAAAAAAGAACTTGTTGAACGTGAATATTTATCAGAAAATGAAGATGATAATAACTATTTGTATCCTAATTTAAATGACAAAGAATTTAATATTAAGATAGCTACAAAAAAAGAATTTAATGATACAAAATATGATGGAACTATTTATGAAGATATTAAAAAACAAGCTGATATTTTAGCTAAAGCTGATTTTGAACTTTCACCACATCAAGCGTTTGTTAAAAATTTTATGTCATTTCAAACACCATATAGCAGTTTATTATTATACCATGGTTTAGGTTCAGGTAAGACGTGTAGTGCCATTGGTGTTTGTGAAGAAATGAGAGATTATATGAAACAGATGGGTATTACTAAAAGAATTATAATTGTGGCATCCGAAAATGTTCAAGACAATTTTAAATTACAATTATTTGACGAGAGAAAACTTAAAGAAGTTAACGGGGTCTGGAGTATGAGAGGTTGTATTGGTAATAAACTTTTGAAAGAAATAAATCCTATGAACATGCCAATTTCCAAAGAAAAAATTATCAGTCAAATTAAAAATTTGATAAATACTTATTATATTTTTTTAGGTTATGTTCAGTTTGCTAACTACATTATAAAAACAATGAATTATGACGAAGAATTAAAAAGAAAACGTGAAAAGAAAGCATCAAATATACCTGGAGAGAAAAGAGAAAAAACAAAGATTGAAATCTTAAAAGATGTCAAAGTTGAATTAAATAGCAGAATTATACGTCGACTTCAAAATGAATTTAATAATAGATTAATTGTTATTGATGAAGTTCATAATATTCGTAAAACTGATGATAATGAAAATAAAAAGGTTGCTATAAATTTGGAATTTTTGGTAAGAGCTGCTCAAAATATGAGATTTCTTCTTCTCTCTGCAACTCCAATGTATAATAATTATAAGGAGATTATATGGCTTTTAAATATTATGAATACTAATGATAGAAGAGGAAGAATTGAAGTAAAAGATATTTTTGATAAAAATGGAAATTTTAAGAAAAATGGTGAGGAATTACTAATTAGAAAAGCTACAGGTTATATTTCATTTGTTAGAGGTGAGAATCCATATACTTTTCCTTATAGAATTTATCCAAATGAATTTGCTCCTCAACATACATTTCCGCAAATTAAATATCCTTCTTATCAAATGAATCTCAAAAAAATAGGCCATGAAGATAAAAAACGTATTTTAAGTTTATATTTAACTAAAATTGGTGAATGTAGTAATTGTGGAAAATGTCAATATTGTTGTTATAAATACATTATTTATAATTTAAGAAATAAAAAATTTACAATCACAACTAAGCAAGGTGTTATCAGAGAGATGCCTAGCTTCGAAAATATGGAATCATTTGGTTATACATTATTACAAACACCATTAGAGTCTTTAATTATTTCCTATCCTGTTCCAGGATTAAAAGGTGTATTAGATGAAATCCCTCCTGAAAGATTTTCCGAAGAAATCTCTCCAAGTTTTAGTGAATCATCCTCTACAAAAGAAGAGGAAGAATTTGTTGAACCTATTAAACCTAATTCTAAATCTTTATTGATTGTTGAAAGTAGTTCTTCTGATAGAAAAAGTGCGGGTGAAGAGGAAGGTGAAGTTTCTGAACAAGAAGACATTGAAGAACCTGAAGAAGATATTAAAAGTTCAAGTGAAGAATATGTTTTACCACCAAAAAAGAAATTACTTATAGAAGATTCAGATGATGAAACAGATGAAGTTTTAAGAGAAAAACAATCACTTAAAAGTAAATCTAAAAGTTTAACTGAAAGTAGTTTAGATAAAAGTAAAACACCAAAAGAGAATATTTCACTCATAAGTTCATCTCAAAAAATAACATCAAATAAAAGTCTTCAAGGTAATAACACAAATACTCAAAACGAAGAATCAAAATCTTCTTATGAACCTGATTTAAACATTGCTCAACGTAGTCATCAAGGTATAGGAACATCTAGAGGAGGCGTAAAATCATCGTCATCAGAAAGAGATAGAATATTCTCAATAGATCCTCATCAATTAACTGGTAAAATAGGATTAGAGAGAATGATGAATTTTTTAGATAGCAAGTCTCCTCCAATAAAAGGTGATTTTGAATATAAAGCAACTACACTTAGAAATTATGGAAAAATATTCACTCAAAAAGAAATAGGAAATTATAGTGCCAAAATAAAATGTATATTAGATAATATATATAATCAAGAATCAAAAAAGGTTTCAGATGGTATAATTTTGATTTATTCACAATACATTGATAGCGGTTTAATTCCAATAGCATTAGCTCTAGAAGAAATGGGATTTACACGTTTTGGTCAAAAAGGTATAAAACCTTTATTTAAAACAAGACCAACTGAAATTGTTGATGTTAGAACAATGGAACCTCCAGAAGATAAGAAAAATTTTAAACCAGCACGTTATGCTATGATTACTGGTGACCCTAGATTATCTCCTGATAATGACTTTGAAGTAAAAGGTTTAACTGGTGAAGATAATATAGAGGGAGATAAAGTAAAAGTAGTGCTAATTTCAAAAGCGGGGTCAGAAGGTATAGATTTAAAATTTATACGTCAAGTTCATATACTTGACCCTTGGTATAACATGAATCGACCTGAGCAGATTATTGGACGTGCTGTTCGTAATTTTTCACATAAAGATTTGCCTTTTGAAAAACGTAATGTCGAAATATTTATGTATGGAACAATTCTTGATAATAATACTGAAGAAGCTGCTGATTTATATGTGTATCGTGTTGCTGAATATAAAGCTATTCAAATAGGCAAAGTAACTAGAGTTTTAAAAGAAACAGCTGTTGATTGTATTATTAATCATGACCAAACAAATTTTACACAAACTATAATGTCAGCAAGTTTAAAAGAACCAATTACACAAGAATTATCAACTGGAGAAATTCTTAAAAGTTTTAAAGTTGGTGATGCACCTTTCTCGCCATCTTGTGATTATATGGCTTCTTGTAATTATAATTGTAGACCAGATTCTGATATTGATGAATCTAAATTAAATGAAGACACATATGATGAAAATTTTATAGTAATGAATTCAGAAAAAATTTTACAAAGAATTAGAATGCTTTTCAAAGAAGCATTTTTTTACAAAAAAGATATACTTTTAAGAGCAATACGCACCCCAAAAGAGTACCCATTTGTTCAAATTTATTCAGCATTAACTCTATTAATTGAAGATGAAAATGAATTTATTGTTGATAGATATGGAAGAAATGGTCGTTTAGTCAATATTGGTGAATATTATTTATTTCAACCAATTGAATTAAAAAATAAAAATATTTCAATATTTGATAGATCAGTGCCAATGGATTTCAAACATGACATGATTGATTTTGAATTAAAACAAAATATAGTTAAACCAGTTATGGATAAAAGAAATTTAAGTAAGCTTGTAATTCAACAAGATGTAATAGAATTTCCAGAAGGAAAACGTATTATTGATGAGATGAAAGTAAATTATGATATTACTAAAAGTTATTTGGGTAAGAAAAAGGTTGAGAGAGGAGATGATAATTGGTATAAACATTGTGGTATTGTTATTACAAAAATGTCAAAAGAATATAAAGAATCTCAAAAACATTTGATTCAATTTTTAGTTTCTCATATGATAGAATTGTTATTATTTGATGATAAAATAAACCTTATGAATTACATTTATTCATTAGATAGTATACCTCAAGACTCATTAGAGAGATATGTTAAAAATTATTTTGAGAAAAAAACTATAACTACAACAACATTTAATGTCTTTATAACTTATAATTTAAATAAAAGAATGATTATGATATTAGATAATACAAACAAATGGGTTGCTGCTAGGTCTGAAGACCAAAAAGAGATAGCTGCATTACCTGAAACAAAAGAATTTTTAGCATTCAATCCTAATGACTATAATATTATAGTTGGTTTTATTGGTTATGAAAAGGGAAATAAGGACTTAGCATTCAAAACAAAAAATATGACCTCTAAACGTGATACTGGAGCTAGATGTGATCAAGCATCAAAAAATAAAAATTTAACAAAATTAAATGAAATAATTGGTGAAGAAAAATATACAATTGAAAATACAAAAGCTATTAAGGATGAAAATGGAAATATAATACAGGAAGCTATGGGAAATATTGAATTATGTGTCCTAGAAGAATTTATACTTAGATTTTTTAATGAACATCCTAAAAATGGTAAAGATGGTAAAAAATGGTTCCTAACTCCTGAAATGGCAATTTGGCACAAACTTTATACAATTTTTGTTTAAAAATTTAATATTATTCATTCTAAAATTTTCAATATATTTTATTAAATAAAATTGAAATAAAATATAATTAAAAGATTATATGTATATAATATAATGGAGGCTGTTTCTAAGACTACACAATTTAAAAAGCGAAGAGATAAATTACAATCCATTTATTCAAGATGTCTATTGACTAGAAAAATAGTATTATCTATTAATTTTGTCGGTAAAAATTTGGATGATGTAATTGAAAATTATATTCAAAATAATTTTGAAGGTAAATGTGTTGTTGAAGGATATATAAAACCTAATTCATCAAAAATTATTAGATATTCAAGTGGTGTTATAGAACGGGGAAATAAAATTTCATTTGAAGTTATATTTGAATGTGATATTTGTCTACCAGTAGAAGGTATGATTATACCTTGTTCAGTAAAAAATGTCGTAAAAGCAGGTGTTCGTGCTGAGGTTTCTAACGAAGTTCCATCTCCTGTTGTAATATTTGTAGCAAAAGACCATCATTATAATATAAATCAATTTAATGAAATTCAAGTTGGTGATAATATTAATGTAAGGGTTATTGGACAAAGGTTTGAATTAAATGATAAATATGTTTCTGTTATTGGTGAATTAATTAAAGAAAAACCTGACTATACTAACAAACCAAAACAACCTTCTAAACCTCGTCTAGTTATAGAAGACTAAAAATAATCAAAAAAATTTATAAAATTTTTTTATTTTGATATAAAAACAACTTATATATTAAAATAAGAATGGAAGCAATAATGTTATCTAACGATATTAATAACTATTCAGTTAGTGAATTAAATTATTTGAGAGAATCTATTGAAAATATGAATAAATTTAATCAAATTGAGATTTTACGCATTTTTAATAATCATAAAGATGTTACTTTAAATGAAAATAAATATGGTATACATATTAATCTATCTGAACTTACAAAAGAGGTTCTTGATGAATTATCAATATATGTTAAATATGTAAATACTCAAGAAACTACTCTAAATGCTCTTGAGAAAAAGAAAGAAGATTATAGAAAATATTTTACAAAAGATATTAAAGATAATACTAAAAAATAATATAAAATCATGATTGAACCTATTATCGACTATAATCCTTATATTTTAAATGACAATAACATAATATCATATTTAAAATATAAGTTAATTAATACATCAATTAATACAACAATTAAAACAAATAATAAATTAGAGACTGAAATTAAATCTAAACATGCTAAAGAATCTATTTTTTTCCCAAGAGAACAAGATTCTTTATTTTGGTGTTATTATATTATTTCTTCTGGAGAATCTAATTACGAAATGATGAATGTTAAAAATTCTCTTATTGCTAAACAAATTAAAATTAACTATGTTAATAAAATCAGAATGAATAAACAAATTGTTAAGACATACAAATTTGATACTATAACAAATCTTGAGAGTAATTTAGCAAATGATAATAATATTAGTATTAAAACTATTATGACACTTTGCGCAATTGATAAAATTAATGTAATAT
>Ga0222714_10004901_pt1 | contig 12951 bp, 22 predicted proteins | sample C33_3DmetaG_FD_165048 | JGI IMG/M metagenome (GOLD analysis project Ga0222714, IMG submission 165048) | Estuarine water microbial communities from San Francisco Bay, California, United States - C33_3D | ecosystem: Environmental > Aquatic > Marine > Unclassified | place: USA: California... | reverse complement strand
ATACGAAACTTAACCTCAAACCTTTGCATTTCTATCTCTCCTTATAAAAAGAAACCAACCAAATATAGCAACCAGAATAATAACATTAAATGGTTCTGGATTGCTTACCTCAGGCTTCACTGCAAGCCTTTCCATTCAGGTAAAGAAACTTGCCCGTCCTGAGATTTAAAGTGTGATGGTCGTTTCCTTTTTCGCCAAAGTAAACCAAAATTGGTTCACCATGGCCGCTAACAAGAAACAATACCTTCCTTTTGCCATCGACTTCCACATTGACAGAATTGTCAGGCCAAAGTGGATCTTTGTAAAATCTATAGTCGGCTTTAGGAGCCTTCTTCCTCTTGTCATCGGCATGTTCTATGGCCGAGACAGTGAGTTTCAATTCGTCTGTCATTTGAGCCTCCTTGGTTGACTGTCAGACAGACAATTTTCTTTTCGCCAAACTGGGCAACCTTCATCCCAAAGTACAACGGAGGTTCTCACTAAAAGAAAAAAGCCGGGATTTCTCCCGGCCTTTCCTTAAGATATTACAATCGTAGGCAGGTCGATAGCAGTTTGCGGCGCAGGCTCAGAATTGCTACCCCAACTCTGATAGTTCCTAATAGGACTGTATCGGTTGGTATTCTTGCTTTCAATCGTATGCTCAATGTTAGCAGCCTTTAAGGCGTGAATAAGCCTTGATGCATCACAGTCCTCTTCAAGGTAGGCCGTGCCACCCTTGACATAAGAAAATCTACTGATTGTCTTGTTAATGCCAAGCTTAACCAGAAGGTCAACCTTGCAGGCCAACCAACCATGACCGGGATCTGAATAAAATTTCAACTTGAGAGTCTTCATCTTTAAGTCTCCTTGTCCATCATTGGACATTAATTAGGAAACCCAATTTTTTATTCGCCAGTGTCATGATTATGAGAAAAACGGAATGTTTCCATAATCTTTTGATCTAGTTCCCAAATCTTTTCAGAAATCTCAGCATCTTCAACCTGACGAACTATCGCAGGACGCTCAACTGTGATATCAGGATTGATATCTTCTGATAGTCCTCCAAGTTTTGGATTCTTTGCTAATTCATCTAGAAAGCTTTGAAATAAATCAAAAGCTTCTGATGGAAAACCTTGCGTAAATTCATTTTTATTTCTTAAATATGATTTAATACTGCTTATAGCAGATTTGACATTTGTATTATGTTTTTTCTTAAATTTTTCAATTAAGTATATAATTTGATCAGTATATGCTCTGGCTTCTGCCAAAGACTTGTAGTATTTTTTTAGTTCTACATTGTTGCCAAGTCGCATTTGCATATAGTCATACTCCCCTCTTTTAATTCCAGCAAAGTATGCGTCATAAGCATGCCTCACTTCATGGTAAATAATACTAGACAAGAAATCCTTATCGTTTTCGCCATAAATGTGCGGAGTACATCCAATGTGAACGATAATTGAATCATCCCTTAAATGCGCTTGATAATAACCCGTCATAGAAGGATTTGTAGTTACTAAAGCCGTGATATCTCCAAGTGTACTTCCACGAACAAAATTATTTAAATCTATACCCTGCTTTAACAGATGCTCCCTTTCCAACTCAGTTACAATATTACGACCCATATTGGCTCTACGAAGCATCTTCTCCAACTGCTTGATCTTCTCATCCTCAAAATTCAATACCGAACCATTCAAATTCTGAAGAAATACAACCTTAGTTAAATTACTTTCAGGCTTCTTTCCAATTGCCAAAGCAGCCCTAATAGCTTTAATCATAAGCATGTTCAGGGCTGGATCTGCAATTAGCTCAGCAATTTCATCAATTTTTGTCTTGTTGATATACTTCTGTCGATATGGAACGACCTGCTTCCACTTATCAACAATAGACTTAATAGTAAGTCCATCACTCTCAACTAAAAATGACTTAAAACTGATATGTGGATATGCGCTTGTTGATATGGACATGTTTATACACCTTTTTGTCCATATCTATTAATACTTCTTTACAATTTCATCGCCTCCGGTAATCTCTCCCTTAAAATACCGGACAAAGAAACTGTCACTGATACTGGTAACCTGCAACATCTCCTTCTGTTCTTTAACAACCCGTACATTCACACGATACCAGTCATCAAACAGATTGGTCGCCTTCACTGCTGCCAGATTGCTCGGCTTCCCCAGCTTTTCCAACACTGCCTGCGCCAGTTCCTCGTTGTGCTGAAGAGGTTGAATTTTTTCCTTTGACACGCTTTTCTCCTTTTTCAAATGCCTTCTTGTGCTTGTCCATCGCCTTAAACGCCACTTCCCTTGCTTCATTCAAGGTTGTGGATATGGAAGTCTCGTAGATATGCCGATCACGAACTACACTCCATGTCCATGTCTTGTCATCATTCTTGATGAACTCACACTTCCACTCAAGTTCATCATGATCAAATTTACCCATGTGCCCCTCCTAGAAAGAAAATATACGAAACAAAGGCCTCTTCAATGCAGCCTCCACATCCTTCTCACCGTTGCCAGCCCACCACTCATTCACTACCTCATCACTCACATGAGACAATAACCCATCCTTGCAATCTTCTGCAATGCTCTTATAGCCATTAGCAGTCGCCCCTACCAAAAAACAATCACCAACGATAACAGTTAATGTGGCAGGATCGAATAGGTTCCCAAAAGATTTACCCAGAAGAAACGTAGCCTTCTTGTTAACAGGCAAATCCTTCAGACGACCCTCCTCATTTACCACCAAGATATACTTTTTCTTACCAATCAATAGGTTGATATGCTCGATTAGCCCACCCACTTCATTCTGCATTCCCCTCAGATTCTTCTCAATTTGAGTGAATGAAGCAGGATTGTCATAAGGAATAGTCAATACAGTAAGCATCAAGACCTCCGCAAAGGATTAATTCCACTATTCTGATGAATCACAGGCTCACTAACGGTCCTTCGTGTGATTTCCCTCATCGCCTGCAGCCTACGACCAACCATATTCTCGGTAATCATATGCTGCCGCTTCTGCTGCTCAGTCAGATGATTCACATCAACCGACTGACTTACTCGTAAAGCTTTTTTTATTCGCCGCATCGTGCCGTCACTCAAACTCTGAGTAAACTCAGATGCCTCCGTGTCCGTCAAACAACGAATTCCAGACAACACTCCCCCACGACTACCCTTCTCCCACACACTTCGAAATACCAGCGACCGACCAGAACGGATAGCCAACTTGCCCAATTGCTCAATCAAATTCATGATATCACAATTATCAAAAGGTTTACTATCAAACAAAGACTCAATCTCAGACTTGGGGATAATATCTCCCTTGCTCACCATATCGAGATAGTTATCAGGAACACGAAAGCTAGCCATATTGACCTCCTTGAAAGAAAAAACCCCTCTGATTGCTCAGAGGGGTAGACAACCACTACATCAAGCCGGTTTCACTTCCGTGACCTCGAACCGACCATAGACCGGACGATTGTCACCAAGTCCGGCAAACCGTCCAGCAATATCCAGAAGCTGCCGAACTTGAGAAGGTTGAACCTGCTCATGATCAAAACTCAACTGAAATGTTCCACCCCAATCACGGAAGATAGGCCGTGTACGCAACACACGACTCCGTGTCGCAGGATTCACCACCATCACCTGATGAACAAACCTGCGATCCTCGAACAACTGCTCCCGGTCCTTAGGACCGTTATACTCAATTACCATATCGGTCTCGACATAAATACTCGTCTTGACCACATCCCCCTTCTTCAAACGCTTGCCAGCCTTGATCACACAGCCCTGCAAGACATCCGAAGGAAGAATGATCTGCTCCTTGTCATTCAAATAAAGACCACCATTCCACTCAAGCTTGGCCATCTGACGATAAAACTCATCCGTCTTATTGCGCTTGCTAGCAGCTTGTAGCTCTTTCATAGCACGAACAAAAGGATTGAAAGGATTGGCAAGGTCTCCATTGTGTTGAATGAGCGGAGCCACGCCCTTGATGCTAATCTTCCAAGTAGTGATCGGATTATCCATTTTAATTACTCCTTAATTGAAACTTATTGAAATAGTGCCAAGTACGTCTTAGCTACCAGTCTTAGTACGCTCTTTCTTATTTGTGTCTACTACAAAGAATACCTCCTTGTCTTTCCTGCGCCACATACGGTCCATCCTGCGCAAGCGCTTGTTGTTCTCTCGTTCGTGGTGCTCTTCATTGTCTAGTGAACGAAACTTGTAAATCTTATGACTCATTGCAAACCTCAGTGTTAGTAATCGCTCCTATTCCCTATACGCCTAGAGACATCTATTTTTTCGGAGCATGCATCCAACTGCATTTTTTCTTTTCGCCAGATCAGGAAAAAGTACAATGGATGTTAGTTGGCGAAAAGAAAAATTATTGACCGTATTGTTTCAAATTATTGGAGAGTAAAAGAGTCGAACTTTTTGTGGCACCTTATAAGGATGCTGCTCAATACCGTCGAGCACACTCTCCGTATTGGGCTTCCTCGGACTTGAACCGAGAACCGAACGATTATGAGTCGTTTGCTCTGACCAATTGAGCTAGAAGCCCTTTAATTGATTCTACCCCACTTCCAAACACCGTCAACTATCAATCATCATTCTCTTCATCATCCTCCAAATCTTCCTCACTAAACAACTCTCCCATCAACTCATCCTCATCAATCTGATATTTTAAATTAGGACGCTCCTCATCCCAATCATTCTGAAAATCATCATCATCTTCCTCCTCCATATCATTATCACTATCATCAACAATATCTGTGATATCAGCCTGCATACTCTTTTCAATCTTCTCCTTCAATTCATCAGCCTTTCCAAACATAGACTTCATCTTTTCACGCAAAACCGAAGAAAGATCCAACAACGCAGCTGTCCTGCCCTCCCCAATCGCATCAAAAAATACATCCGCTGTCTTCGCAAACGGCTCAATACCATCTATCTTCATCAAAACCGACCTCGCCTTGTTAAAACCACAACCCTCACAACCATCCTCACTATAACCACACCTCTCACAACCACTCTCAACACCTAATGCCATGATAGAATCTGCTAACGCCACCAATGGATGATTGGCCATGCCTACCTTAGACAAGGTTAAGCAATAAAAAGGTTTATCATTTATCAAGAACTTGTGCTGATACAGGTTTGCCCTAATTTGCGGCTTGTTGATATGCTCCGTGTTGATATGCAAAAGCTTGCCAGACTTCACATAAATTTTCAAAAACTCAATAATGCTTAACTTGTAGATACTATCAGACCTTCCCGAAACAACATCCATATAACCAGTAGACCAATGCGTTTCAGTAAACGGCGTAGGAGCACACTCCTCCGTTTCATAAATGGTATTTGCAATATTGGCAGCCATATTACGAGCAAACATAGTCTCAGTGTTCATGGAATTCCTTTCAGATAGAGGTTACAACAATCCACTAGTCTATTTTCTTTTCGCCAAAAAAAATTCCCCTCCTCCCAAATCGGAAAGAGGGGAATAACACCCAAACCTAATTACCAAAAAACCTAACTCTTCTTCCTCGGCAAATCCAGACCCACAAACTTAGCAAGCTTGAGAACCTTATCCACCGGGAAACCATGCCGATTAGCAACAGTCTCCACAGAACTACGCTGAAGATCATTGATCAACTTCGTAGCCTGCGTCACATCCCACGGCACAGCACGATGCAACTTAATACCATGCTCCTTAGCCAGCTTGCAAACAAACTGATAAGAAAGACCATGCTTCTTGGCAACAGAACGAGCCGGATCATGCCGAAGCTCGTCCACAAGCTTTCGACGCACACCATCATCCAACTTGCTCAAAATAATACGCTTGTTACCACTTGATAGTTTGTATTCCTTTAGCACACCATAGAGAGTGCCAGTGCTGATGCCATAAAAATCGGCAGTAGCCTGAGCACCCTCATTCTTATACTTGTTGTGAAAATCCTCCAGTTTCACAATCCCTTGCTCCAAGAGATAATGAATGGGGGTATAAGCCTTGCGAACCTTCTTTTCCTTAGTAGCCATGATAAACACTCCTTTTACAAACAGTAGTTGCGGTTACCAGCCGATCCACATTGGATTATTCAGTAAGCACCTTGCTCACCGATTTAGTGCCATCCTTAACATTAAAAAACCAAGCTTATTGCTTGCTCTACTTTTACAATACGCTGATTGCTGAATTAGTCAACTGGTCTTACTCATCTTCCACAAATTTTGTGTGATCACACAAAACTCCATGAATCTCCAGCTTCTTCTTCAATAACTTACCATCAGGAAAAATAAAGAAGTCTTGATACTCTTTACCCCCACGCTGATAAGACTTCACCCACGCTGTAAAAATATAACCCTTCGGCATCATGAAAGAATCACCATCATTGGCGCTATTGACGCAAGAGAACGGCTTCCTTACCAAAAACCGAAAACTCCTGACGTTAGCGTGCATGATTGATTCTCCCCCCAAAAGGATGACGCTGAGGGAAACGAACAGGTGCCCTATTCGTCCTACCACCATAATTACGACTGTCAGGAATACGCTGCTCGACTTCCGAAGCACTCTGCAATCGCTTCGAAAATGCAAACATCGAACCTACATGCACACTCTTGCCTTCACTAAACAAACGCACACTGTCATTTACCGCTGCTGATAAATCCAAAGCAAAATTGGACTCAAGCATCGCAATAAACGTTCCACCATATTTGAAGAGACCATATTCACCACCCTCGTCACGGATGGCATCAACCTCCTCATTACTAGCCCTAAGCGCAGCTAAATCATCCACAAACCCCTGAAAGTCCTCAGAGATCTCCTGATTGAAATTCAAGACATTCGAAAGCTCACGCAGAAATGTCTGATTAAATGTCAAATTAATCACCTTCCCAAAAGGCGCTACATTAAACTGAGGATTAGGAACATAAACTTCATTGGGCAACATACTTAACCTCCTTATAAAAATGTTTAAAACTATACTGTACAATTGAACACTACATAACCGCCTCCTTTCTATTGCTTACATTTTTTTATACGGAGAATTTTAAATCCATTTACCAAAAAGAAACGATATTGCCAAAACCTAAGTCCGATTGTAATGACCCCGGTGGGATTTGAACCCACGACCCCAACATTAAAAGTGTCGTGCTCTACCAACTGAGCTACAGAGTCCTTTCCAAAATCATAACACCACTTTCCAACCAATCAACTAAAAGTACAACAGAGGTTCAACAAATAAAAATCCCTCTCCAGTTTCCTGAAGAGGGATTCATAAACCCTAACTGATTTCACCAGAAGGTACCTCAACATGACTAAACCGATCTCAACCTACCCTATACCTTCATGATACGAAAAAATCCCCCTCCAGTCTCCTGAAGGGGGATTTATAACCCTGCCTAATCTAATCCAACCTTATCTAAACAAACCCCAATGATTCATTTACCCACCACATCCCTTAATCATCACAAAAATTACAATTCCCCAAAAGATTAAACCAAGAAAAGGATTACCAGCATAATATGCATCATAACCAATCGGATCATGTATCTTGCTAGGCGGCCTACCCATCACACACTCCTTTCAACTAAAACCTTTTCCATGCCTTCAACCCGTCCCCTCAACTCATCCAACACATGACCAATATCCTCCTCCAACGACGAACCACTACCATCACACGGAGGATACTGCTCAAAGAAATTTACCAAATAACCAGCAGATTCCAATAATCCCCTCAAATCCTCAACCGACACAGACACCCTCTTCATAGTACTCCCCCTCCCTAGTAAGTCCACCCCCTCCCCCCAAAAGCCTCTCCAAACTTTTAGAGGAAGGAGGTGAATATCAATTAAAACACCTCGTCAGACTCTCCACGCTTCCCCGGACTACGACCAGCACACTCTGGCCCCAAGCCAGTCTTCACCGACTCAGGCACCGTCAGCTTCCGACCACACCGGCCACACCTGCCCTCATGGTGAACATCAAACCCAGCATCCAATATCCGCTGCTCAGTCCCCTCCCACAAATTCAATAACACACGATTCAATAAACGATAACTCATACACTCAGCAGTAATTTTGCTAGCACGAGTCAACACCACATTGCCACTGGCAACATTCAACACACCAACATAACTGTAGTCAGACGTATTATCAGGACCAGATAGCAAGTTCACAAAATACACATCGTCACGCTTCGGCTTGCCGTCCGAACCGTCATTCCCCTCCTTCAACACAACCTTGTAGGTATAATGCGCACTCGTGTCATGCTCTGCCGCCCACTCATGAGGAATCTCAAGAGTGAAAATAGCCTTGCCAGCCAACACAAACTCTTTAGTAATCATCGCTGACTCCCATAGTGGTTATTAAAGATACGCTTACCACCACCACAATTTTCTTTTCGCCACCTTCTCCTCCAAACCACCACAAAATGCACAACAGAGGTTCTCATATCAACAAATATTCCTGTCAATCTATCATAATTATTAAATTTATATCACATTGACACAAACCTCCTATCAGGTCTATTTTACAATAAAGACATTAACCTCCTCTTCACTTTCTCCCACCAAAATGTACAACGGAGGTTCCTACAAACACCAAACCGGCGAAAAAAATAAAAAAACAAAACCTCCCATCCAGTTTTTAAACCTCCTGTTCATAAAATATATCAAAAACCTCAAAGGAGATTAACCTCCGTATCAGTTTCTGTCAAAATGCCTAAATTAGACAATTTTATGCATTTAACACAACCTGAACAGTAGGTTACAAACCAAACAGGAGATTAACCTCCCATTTGGTTTTTTAATCACAAAAAGTACAAAGGAGGTTTGTTTTTAGCCCAATTGATACGGAGGTACTAACCTCCTATTCGCACTTTTATGCAAGCAGGAGGTTTACACTGCACAAGACATTAATGTACCTATTGGTTTCCAAACCTCCCATTCGCCACTTTTTAAACCTCCAATTGAATTTGTGAAAATCTTCATTTTTTTGTGAAATTTTTCGCCACTTCACTCGTACTTATTTTAGGCAGATCCTCCAGACTGCTTCTATAGATCCATAGTGGACTATACGTTATAAAATGAAAGATGGTGCTATATGCAGATCATTAAACTCCGTGATGAGTTCCGTTTTCCCCTCGAACAGACATTCAACAAGTTCTTCGATGACTTCTTTAACACAAAAGCTAATGTGAATGTCGCAAAATCCAATGTCGGCTACCCCAAAGTAGACATGTACACGGATAAAAATCATACAAGATTAATTTTCTCTGTTCCCGGTCTTAGATCGGATGACATTCAACTCGAATACGGGCCGGGAAACTTCGTCACAGTCAGGGGGAGAATCAACTCCTCCTATAAGTCACCTGAAGACTCCGTTTATTACTACAGGGAAATCCGAAGCAGTTCATTCGAACGAGTCCTGCCTCTACCCGAAAATATCGAAGGAGAACCAGACGAGGCAACCCTTTCGGACGGACTTCTCACTCTTACTTGGAAGAATAAGGCCTCCCCCCAACAACTTGCAAAAAAAATAGATATCAAATCTATTTGATATAAAACAAGTAGCCTAAGACACCTTCTCGCACCCGGGAAGGTGTTTTTATTTGCTACTTTTACACTCGCAATAGAAAACGGGCGAGGCCCAATATACCCCATACTGTACAAACGACCACCATCTTTCCCCAAAGCTTCCCCATCCTTCTATAAATGCTATCTTTTATTTCTAATTAACATCCAATGTTTCTAAAATTACTGTAAACCTGTACAGTAGCTGCTTCAAATCTGCTTGTAGATATGCATAATTGTCGATATATCCGAAATGACAGCTTGTTGATATGTCAGGTGTCGATATGCATCTTATTGATATGGAGGTGTACTGTGTTCATTTGAGGTGTATAAAGGATTGTTCGGTTGGTTGAGTCATGGTCTGTTACGACATGGTTTGTTATGGTGTGCTTATAACCTCTATGGGGCTATTTGGTCTCATGGGGGTTTTTCATTTATTGATATGCATCTTGTGGATATGGGTGTACTGTATTTGGAATAAGCGTATAAAGTGGTCTATGGTTCCCTTCGTTCGTTTTGGCAGGGCATGTTTCGTTAAGTCAAGGTAAGGTTGAATCCCCTGTGGGACCATTCTTGGTTTCACAGGGGTTTCTTATTGATATGGCGAAAAGTAAATTAGCATTTAAACTACTGTTCGGTGCGGTAGGATTTGGTTAGGCAGGTTTAGATTGGATGGGGTGCGGATTCGAACCTCTCATGGGTCTTATGGTCCTGTGGGAGGTTTTTTTATTTTGGTCTTGTCTTTCTGATATTTATTTCTTAATCTAATGGTCTAGGGTGGGTTATGTTTTGGTGTGGTACAGTCTGTTGGGTTGAGATAGGGCAATATCCCCTGTGGGACCGTAATGGTTCTACAGGGGATATTTGTTTACTGTTAGGATAGTAGGTGTATTATGAGGTTCTAGGGTGCGTTTAGGTCGTATTCGTTATGTTTGGGTGCGCTATGTCTGGGTAAGGCTTAAGGCACTTCCTTCATTAATTTGGGGGAAGTGTCTTTTTTTTTTTGGTGTACTGTCAATAGTTTTGGGTGTATCAAGATAGTCTAAGGTGGGGCATGGTTAGATCTGACAAGTTTGTTTTTGGTGAGGAATTAAAGGGGCGCTCCTTATGGGGTGCCCTTTTTTTATTTTGGTGTACTGCTTTGTGGATATGGTGTATTGAGTAATAACTCTAGAGGAATCAACTTTGGTTCTGAGGCGATAGGGTATTAAGGAGGGATTCGTTATGTGGAAATCTGTTGATGAGGCTTATCGTTCTTGTGTTTCTCCTGCTGGAATCAATCTTTCTGATGCCAAGCATGTATCGGACAAGGATTTGACTGATGTGGATCATTTCCTTTTATCTGTGGTGAAGCAAACGGAGGGAATGCCTGATTCTGAGCGTATCAAGTATCTGCATCATTCTGTATCCTGTATTCTTCCGTATTTGCAGGAGCATCGTCGTGCGGAGTATTCATCTCAGCGGGAGCGTATTGATAAGCTTGGTGCTGTATTGGCTGAGGCATATTTGGATTTTTGCGAAGAAAACATGGAGAATCGCAGCAAGAGTTTTGAGAACAAGCTGAGAAATTTCTCTCTTGAGAAGTTCACTATGTCTGAATGGGATGATTTGTATGAAATAATTGGCAGGCATGTCCCTAGGGAGCATTATTCAGCTGATACTGGAGCCTTGTATGATATTGCGATGAAATTGAAGCAATTTGATGCGATCAAGAATGCTGCTGAGCGTGGCAAGTGATGTTAATGGTTTAAGCCATCCTCTGGGGGATGGCTTTTTCATTTTGGGGGATTTTATGTTGAAGAACCAGTATGAACTGCGGATATGTGAGGTCAGTGAGGGACAATTTTCCCTGAACATCTATTTAAAGCGTCCTGACAAGCCTGATCGTTGGGAGCGTGGTGTGGGTGAGGTTGAAATTGGCAATCTGATGATGAGTATCAGTGATCTTCTTAAGTGTATGAGTCCCAGATGCCGTAATGGTCTATAATTTATTGTATTAACACTTTTAATATAAAAGCAAGGGATAGAGTCGATTTCATTCAGAAAGTGTCTTAAAAACGAAATTTGGGGGCTTTCTGGGGGTGTTTTGTTCTGGCGAAAAGAAAATTGGTGGACTGATTGTTGGGTAGGGTGTCTTAAGTAGTAGGAATAGTTTCTTTAACAATAAGGAGGTTTGTTATGTCTTACGGTTTCGACTTAATCAGAGTAGCGGAGAAACAACACGCCCGCAAGTTTGGCTGCATGGATATCGTCTATGACGGAGAGTGCAGATTGACTGAAGGTTTGGAAAACCTCTATCCAAATCATCCTAGGGAGTTTCATTGGGAAGATGTGTCTCCTGATGCAGATTGTCATGATCTTCTGAAGAAAGAATTGAAAAAGTTGGGCATCAAGGAAAAGGTGAAGGGATGTGTTTGGCTATCTAATTGAAAGCCATGAATTGACATCCCGCCGTGGGGATTATTATTGCCCTAGTCACGGCAACTAGGGATTCTTTATGGCGAAAAGAAAATTGGTGGATTGAGGGTCGGGTAGGGTAACGGATTAATAAGGAGGTTTGTTATGGGTATTGTAACAGAAAAAGCTACTGGCAACAAGTTTATGGCTTACTATTCCGTCAAGAATGGTTTGGCACCATTATCTTTGAAAATCTGGAACAATACTGAAGAAATTGGTCAGGCCATTATGGCTGACAAGAAGCTTCGTCGTTTGAGTGAGGCAGAACTCGAAGTGGCTCGTAAGGCGATGTCGTTGGGTATTGAGTATCGCAATCATCCTAAGGCTGGTTGCAAGACTTATATGCTGGATCAAAGTCTGCTGGAAATGTATTTTTGCCTTGCCAATAAGGAATGGTTTACTTCTTCTCCTGTGGTTACGGAGGAAATGTTGGCATCATATAAGGCAAAGATGGATAAAAGTTCATTTGAAGGACATGAAATTTTCTTTTCTTCGACGCAAGAGGCATCGAAGAGTGCGGTCATGATGCGCAATGATTATATCTTCAATGTTAAGCGTATATCTCCAGATCATGTATTTGAAATGACTGTTCACAAGGGACATCCTTATCCTGTCAGTGAAAGTGCAAACAGTGAACTTAGTACTGTGAAGTTCGAAGTGGATATTTTTAGCTATGAAACCAAGGTTTTTAAAGCCACGCTAGGGGATATCTTGAAGTTTTGGGGTGATCAGTTTGGTTGTGAGTTAACGCCGACATCGGGTGGTTATAAGGTGATTAAGTGTAAGATTAAGTGGCCTATTGTGCAAGAAGATTTGGATGCCTTGAAGTATACCCTTGGGGAAAAGGGATCTAAGGGTCATAGTATTTGTATGGAAAGCTATGACCCTGATACGGGGTATAGCTGGACTTTGGATTGGACACCGATTCGTGATGAGATTGAAAAGAG
>Ga0222714_10004898_pt1 | contig 12964 bp, 17 predicted proteins | sample C33_3DmetaG_FD_165048 | JGI IMG/M metagenome (GOLD analysis project Ga0222714, IMG submission 165048) | Estuarine water microbial communities from San Francisco Bay, California, United States - C33_3D | ecosystem: Environmental > Aquatic > Marine > Unclassified | place: USA: California... | reverse complement strand
CAAAAACCTTACTAAAGAAGTAATAGATATCGTTAAGAAGTTCGTAGAGAATGGATTTAACAGAGGATTTTCACTTTCACTACAAAGTATGAACGAAGAAACTTTGGAATCCATAGAACGAGCTAATATGAAGTTAAACAAGTTCCATGAAATATTGGATTTGTGTAACGAACAACAAATTCCATCTTATACAGAATTGATTCTTGGATTACCAAATGAAACTAAAGATACTTGGATTAATGGTTTGTGTAAATTAATAGAAGCAGGGCAGCACAACTCAATCGAATCTTGGTTAACACAGATGTTAGAAAACTCTCAATTAAATCAAGAAAGAGATGAACATGAAATTGATACTGTATTTTTAGAAAACTATTATACCTCTCAAGAAGATTTTGTAGGAGAAAAGGCAGAAATAGTTCGTGGTACAAAGTATATGCCATTTAAGGACTTGATAGATTCTTGGATGTTCTCTTGGTTGATTACAAACCTACATATCTATGGATGGACACAAATTTATTCTATATTCTTACGAAAAAATAAAGAAGTAACCTACGAACAATTTTATAGAAGATTATTAGATAAGGTTGTTGGTGATGATTCTATTGTTGGTAAAGAATATAGAAAAACAAAAGAAAGAATTACTCACTATTTAGAAGGAAAGGAAACCATAGATTATTCAGGCCACACCTTACTTTGGGATTCTCAACAAGTATTTCATAAAAATAGAATGGAAGTTCTTGCATTTACTAAATCATTCTACAATGAGTTCGATGATAATCAAGATACTATACTTGCACAACAACACTTTATAACTGAATTTGGTGTAAAAGAATTGAAAGTTACACTTAATAAAAACATATACGAGTATTGTTATAAAAACGAATCTCTAAAATCAAAACAAAAAACTTATAGATTAAGGGTAAAAGAACCATATGATACTCAAGATGATTATAATCGTATGTTTTATTTTAAACGTAGACAAGGTTGGGGAAAATATAAAATAATCAACTTATAATTTGGATAATTCAATTTTTTTTCGTATATTTATAGGTTGAAATGATTAAACTAAAAGATATGATAGCACGAAGTTTGTTTGTAGAGTCTAAAAAACTCAGAGTATTTGATTTTGATGATACTTTGGTAAAAACTACCTCCTATATCTATGTTAAACTACCAAGTGGTAAAGAAAAGAAACTAACTCCTGGTCAATATGCAGTTTACAATGAAAAACCAGGTGAAGAATACGATTTTAGAGATTTCTATTCAGTACAGAATCCAGAAGAATTTAAGAAAATAACTAAGGTTCTAAAAAGAATCATAGATAAGAATAAGGGTGATGGTGTTTATATCCTAACTGCAAGACCTCAAGCAGTTGAAAAGCACGTTCATCAGTATCTAAAAGATATTGGAATCAATCGTAGGATACCTGTAATTGGTTTACAATCCAATGACCCACGAGATAAAGCAAAGTGGGTAGAGAAAAAGATTGATGATGAGGGATATGATGATGTTTACTTCGCTGATGATTCAATCAAAAACGTAGATACTATGAAATCCATGTTACGAAAAAAAGATGTAAGATGGAGAGTACAACATATAAAACATTAATTTATGATTATCTTTTTAGGAGATTCTCTAACATGGGGCCAGGGATTATACTACGAAGAATGGTATAAAAAAGGAATATCAGTAGATATTATTAATAACTCATTACCAAGTAGATTTCCAGCTGAGTTATTATCATATGAAGATGATTTATTTCGTAGAGAAAATCACTTTCCCAATTTAGTAGCAAAGCATTTTAACAAATCTTATGTTACTAAATATGGAAATGGTGGTTCAAATTGGGATATAATAGAAATATTAAAAACACTACCAAATCATTTTAACTTAAATTCTACTCTAATAAAACCTATTGATTTTGGAGTAATACAACTTACAGATTTTATGAGAGGTTCTGAGAAAAGATTAGCAGAACTTGAAAAACTAAATGGAAAAACAGAAGATAATTTTAAAATAATAATTGATGAACAACTTGATATTATAGAAGAATTACTTAAAGAACATTGTCCCCATTATATGTTTTTATCATATATGCCTGATGTTTCCGAACGTATTATAGAACGAAATCAGCAAAAATTGTTAAGAATATATTTTAAAGGAAATGAATTTTCTTGTTTTTATGATTTACTTAAAATAAAAGAGTTTAATTTAACTCATACAATACCCGAATGTCTTGATTATCATTTTAATATAGTTGGACATCAAGTAATAGCAAATAATATAATAGATAAACTTGAAAGTTTAAATATTTTTAAAAATTGATATTTATTAGTATGAGATATATACTAATTTTACTTACCTTAATACTAACCTCCTGCAGTTCCCTTCAATTCAGATATGGAGCTCTGAACGCAGTTTCACACTACGATGGTATTTACTATAATACAAATTCTAAAGTTGAAGTAATAGACAACGATTGGGATTTTTCTCAAAAACTAAGAACTGATTGGAATTTCAGAAATGATTTTACAAATTATGCAATCAATCAAGATTTAAGTTGGTATTATCGAAATTACAATTACTTGGGTGGTTGGAGAAGTGGAATAACTCCATTTGATTTATATTGGAATAGATTTGATTTATGGTGGAACTGGTCAGTAAACTATCCATTTACTTATTGGAATAATTTTAGAACACGAGATATACTTGGATTTGGGTGGGGACAGAATCGTTGGAATAATTGGAATAACTTTGGTTGGAATAGTTGGAATTACAGACCATATATTCCCAATAGAAGAATAATCCGAAATACAGAAACCCCACGAAGAAATGTAGTAGGAGTTAGAGGTAGCCGAGGTTCTACTAATACTCAAATAAGACAACCAAGAACGAATACCTCTTCGGTAGATAGAGTAATCCGAGAAGTAAATCAAGGTAGAAGAATATCAACTGATAATAGAGTTATTCAAAGACCAAACACACGAACACCTCAACAAACCCAAGTAAGACAACCTCAACCGATTCGTAGAGTTCAACCACCTCAACAAACCCAAGTAAGACAACCTCAACCGATTCGTAGAGTTCAACCACCTCAACGAACTCAAGTAAGAGAAGCAGTTAAGCAAACACAACCTACTCGTAGAGGAAATAACATTAAACAGTAGTTCCTTATATTTATATACAAATAAGGAATTATCATGCCAAGTAAATCAAAACAGCAACAAAAATTCATGGGAATGGTTCATTCACTACAAAAAGGTGATATGAAACCATCTGATGCTTCTTCATCTGTAAAGAAAGCAGCTCAATCTATGAGTGATAAAGATGCAAAAGATTATGCTTCTACAAAACACAAAGGCTTACCAAAAAGAGTAAGACAAGAAATCCTCAACAAACTTAAAGAATACGCTAACAAAATGGGAACAGACCATTTGGGTGGTGATGATTATACATCTTCTAAAAAAGGTGGATTAAGAGATTTTGATGGATACGATAATGTAGATTATAATAGAGATATGCCAATGGATGAAGCGTGTTGGAAGGGATACAAACAAGTTGGTGGTAAAATTAAAAATGGTAAACAAGTTCCTAACTGTGTACCTGAATCAGTAAATGAAGGTATGTTCTCTGCAATAGACCAAATTAGACAAAACTCAAAGAGTGTAAGAGATTTTATCAAAAACGTATTATCTGATAAAGATTTCAGAGATATGAAAAGTGATAAAGATTTTATCAAATATCTTGGTTCAATTTACGAAGGAACTATTCAAGAAGCTCACTACACTGCAGTTGCAAATCTTGGAACTAAAAAAGCAAAAGAAAACTTAGATTCATTTGATGAACTTCAGAAGTTTATGGATAAGATGAAAAGTAGAAAAGCAATTTCAGTTCAAGTAACCAAGATAAACAATGGTAAAAAACAAACTATTGATTATGATTGGGATGGTAGAAATTGGGTGAGTAAAAATAAAAAGGGAGTTCAAGAAAACTTCCCATCTAATTGGTTACAAGGTAGAGTTTCTAATTATCATACATCACTTCGTGGTAAAAAAAGAGATTATGATGATACTAACTTCAAGAAAGATAATTCAGGTCAACCAGATTTAGAAGAAGATGGTATGGAGAAATCTAAAAAGAATTACGCTGATTGGAAAAAAACCAATGAAGCAACCAAACCAGATTACAATTCAAAAGGATTTAAAGAAGCAAATAAGTTAGTAGCAAAACTTCGTTCATCTATATTCAAAAAAATGAATGATAATGATTTAGACCAATTCAGAATGGTACTTGCTCAAGCGTTTGATTTAAAAGAATCACTTTCTCATAACGAAAAAGAAATGGTAACTGGTATCATTGATATTCTTAAACAAGTAAAAGATACTGATAATAGAAAAGAAATTGCTCTAAAAATGATTAGACAATTTAAAGAAGAAAATATTGATTTTGATTATTCTAAATTTCTAAATGCTTTAAAAGAATATGGTTCAAGACTTACAGAACCTTTTTTACTTCCAAAAGATGAAGATAAGTTAGATGGAACTCCACCATCAAAAGATGCAATTGATAAAGAACTTGATGAAGAAGCGAAAAGAGATTACAAATCTGAAAGAATAGACGAAATAATGATTACCTTAACCCAGAATATTGCACAAGATATCATACCAATGAATACTTGGTCAAGATATTCATCTGATGGTAAGAAAAATGCAGAGTTCGTAAAAAATTTAATGAGAGATTTAACTCAAACACTAAACAAGTTTTATAAATCCCACGATATTAACGTAAGGGTAAAGGAGAAATAGATTATGGCAATTATACCTAAAGGAATTATTATTCATTCAATGGCAGAATATTTGAAGATGCCAGAAGGACCTCTGAAAGCACACGATTTTTTAAAATCAGTAAAACTTTCAGTACATGGTTTCATCCACCCCGATGGAACGTATGAGAAAATGGTTGAATCACCAAACAAAGCTTTCCATGCCGGTCAATCTAAATGGGCAGGTTTGGAGAACTTAAACTCACACTTCTTAGGATTTGAACTTCTTGTACCAGGAGAACACGATTTTGGTACATTTAGTAAAGCAATTGAAAAAGAAGGAACTTATACTGAAGAACAATTCCAAACTGCACTTGCAACTTGTAAGTGGTGGATGAAAGAGTATAACATTCCAGCTGATAATGTTGTTAGACATTCAGATTGTAGTGGTGATGATGTAAGAGGAAAAGGACAAGGTAAGACAGACCCTGGTTCGGCTTTTGATTGGGATAGATTTAAAAAAGAATTAGTATCTTAATATGAAATCACTAAAAGTAATTTGGTGTAAAATCAAAGTGGCTTTCTTAGAGTTTATATCATTACATTAACCTAAACAATATTCACATGAAGTTTGAAGTACAGAGATTCAGTTCTCAATCAGATTCCACATTAGGAATTCTGTTTGATGTAACTGCAGGACGAAAGTTTTTATGTTTCACATTGGAAGATGAAGCAAGAGAAGTAAAGGTAAAGGGAGAAACAAGAATCCCTTCAGGAACCTACAAATTAAAACTCCGAAAGGAAGGTGGGTTTCATGGAAAATATACATCCAAGTATGGTTCAATGCACAAAGGTATGATTCATGTACAAGATGTACCTGGATTTAATTATATCTTATGGCATACTGGTAATACAGATGAACATACTGATGGGTGTTTACTATTAGGAGATACATCACAACAAAACATTACAAAAGATGGATTCATTGGAGCATCAACAGAAGCATACAAAAGAGTCTATCCACCAATCGCAGAAGCATTGGAAAAAGGTGAGGATTGTGAAGTTACCTACATAGATTACGATAATTAAAAAATTATTATATTTAATAGTATAAAAAGGTTACAACATTATGAACTATATAAGGAGAAAATGGATGGCTTTCAAAGACATTTTTAAAGATTCAAACGATATCAACGAAAAATCAGTAGTTGGTTTCGCATCATTTGCAATTATGGTATTATTTGCTTTAGCAGATATCGTAACAGGATTTGTTGGAAAGGATTTAGTAGTACAAGAATTTATTTACAATTCTTTTGTTATTATTACCCTTGGTTCATTTGGTATCGCAGAAGCGGGTAACATTTGGGGCAAAAAACAATAAATTAAAAATTAGTTATGGTATATTGGTTTACAGGTCAACCTGCACATGGTAAGACCGTTTTAGCGAAGAAATTACATAGATTTCTACAAACAGAAAAACGTAATTGGCGTAAAGATGTGTTTCACTTAGATGGAGATGACCTTAGAGAACTCACCATAAACAAAGATTATTCTGAACAAGGAAGAATCAACAACATCCGAAATGCACAGATGATAGCTGAGTATTTACATACGAAAGGATGTGATGTTGTTGTTTCACTTGTTGCTCCATATCGTTGGTTAAGGGAAGAGTTTAAAGAAAGAGTAGGTTATGGAGATTTCCAAGAATTTTATGTACACACCACAGAACCTCGTGAGAGAGACCACTTTCACGTCAAAGATTATGAGGCACCTGAAGTTGAATTCATCGATATAGATACTACAAAGGATTCACCAGACCAATCATTCTCAAAGATTATAAATCATCTTACAAAGTTAAATAAGTTGTAGTGAAATTAGTATGGACTTATAGTGATAGATTTAAAAAAGGTAGAGAGAATAAAATCTCAGAAGCTTCTCACGAATATATTCAATTTTTATTTAGAAAATCTATAAAAGAAGCACCATCGGTATATGAAAAGTACATTTATACTGATGAATATAATTTTAAAATTTTTGAAGATTTAGATGTAAATCTAATTAAAGCCAGAGAAAAAGAATTTATTTTTTTGGATGATTTAAAAATGGATGCGGCCGATGCCGTTGATGGTGAATTCATTATTATAGATGGAGACTTATTTTTAAAAAATGAATTAATTATTCCTTCTAATAAAAAAATAGGATTTGAAGTTAAAGTAGATAGTTTACCAACTTTACAGCAAAAAATAATTTTACAAAAAGAAGGGATTGTAAATCAATCAAAATATTGGGATGGTGATAATCAATCAATAAATAATGTAGGTTTGATATATTTTAATGATGATAAATTAAAAGCTGATATAGTTGGTGAATATAGAAAACTTCAAAAATTTTTCGTAGATAAAATTGATAAAAAATACAAAATAAATGAAAATGAAATTTTGTTTAGCTCTGTTGCTTGTTGTATGCTTACATATCAATATTTAGAATATATTAATGAAAAACCATTTTATTTTTTACCAGATAATGATGGTAATTTTGAACATTTGGGATTTGCAAGAAAATTTAAATATTTAAAAGAATTTGAAAACAAATCTTCTTTAATATGAAACCAACTATTGTTCTAATAGCCTGTTTTGATACTTACATAGGTATTTTAAAAAAAAATATTCATAGGTTACCAAAAAATTATACATATTCAATATTAACAACTGATGTAGATGCTGTAAACGAAATGTTTAAAATGCATTCTGAAAAAATATATGTAGAGGAGTACACACAAAATAGATTTAATTATTTTGAAAAAATATATTTTACTTATAAATCAACCAATATTTTTAAAAATGGATGTCTTTTAATAGACATAAAACACTTACATTTAATAAATGAATATTTATCAAGATTAAGTGGAGAATGTAATGAATTTTTAATTATAAACGAGTGGGATGGTTATCAACATCTAAACTCTCTTTACAATTATAATGGCAAATTAGCAGAAAAGTATTGGTTTAATCACATATTAGAATATTTTGAAAAAATTGGTGTAAACTTAAATCAAGCAAGAACAATATTAGAATGGGTTATGTATTTCCCTTTAGTTAGTGAAAAAATAGATTATATAGAAACTATTCAGATTATTGAAAATATATATCCACATAATAAAATAAAAAATAAATCATATGAAATCAAAGGATATAATGAGGGAGAAGGATTGGCTCTATCAGCAGTATTGTTTTTGTTCAACTTACCTACAAAAGATATAAGAACTTATAGTTATAATAAAAAGAAAATAAATTTAATTTAAGGTTATGGCAACAGAAGTAAAAGCAAAGGCAGATAAAGAATCCTCATCAACAGATGTGAAGTATTCAATGTTCGTAGGTAGATGGCAACCACTACACGCAGGTCATCTTTGGTTAATCAATCAAAGATTAAAAGAAGGATACAACGTATGGTTAGCAATCAGAGATGTAAAACCAGATGAAAAGAATCCTTGGACAGCACAAGAAATTGAAAAGATGGTTCACGAAGGTGAACTAAAAGATTTGATTGCAGATGGTAAAGTAATCACATCAATTATACCTGATATTGAATCTATCAACTATGGTCGTGGTGTTGGTTATGATATTATCGAACACATACCACCACAAGAAATTGGTGAAATATCAGCAACTTCTATTAGAGAACAAATGAGAAAAGATGGTAAACTCTAAATGGAATTTAGTATATTGTTTTTCAAAAAAATTATCAGTAAACGATAGTGCATTTCAACAAATACTACATTTATTAAAAAAATCAATAGAATATAACAGAAGATTTCATAATATAAAACTTTATACAGATTCTAACACATATTACTATTTAAAAGATTTAGATGTAGAGATTGAAATATTAGATATCGATTTATTTTTCTTAGATGATTTTAAATTAAAAGTATTAGAAAAATTAAAAGATAATGAAATTTTAATAGATGTTGATATATTTCTTTATAGTCCATTGATAGTAGATAGTAATTGTGATTTATTTGCAGACCATGCTGATGATTCTCAAAGAACTTGGTATGTTGATGATTTTAAAGAAGCTAAAAAATTTAAATTTTCAAATTTTCTAAATTTACCAGAAGTTAAAAAAGAAATGACTAACATTGGAATTTTAAAATTTTTTAATAAAAATTTATTAAAAGAATATATAAATCTTTATAATAAAATAAAAGATACGGCCGTTTCTGAGAAAGAAATATTACCAAAATTTCCTAAGTTTTCGATACTAATAGGTCAGTTATCTTTAAGAAATATAATAGATAGAGATAATTATAAAGTAAAATATGCTGTTAGTAATCCTAACAATCATTACTCACATTTAGCAGGTGAAAGAAAATATGATAACGATTGGGTTGAAAGTATTTTAAAACCAATTAAAAAGAATTTATTATAATGGTAGCAAGAAAAAGACACATATTAAAAACTATAACATGGAGAATTATTGGTACAGTAGATACGATAATTCTTTCATGGATTATTACCGGAAATTGGAAAATGGGTTTAACTATTGGTGGAGTTGAGGTCATCACAAAAATGGTACTATACTATTTTCATGAAAGAGCTTGGTATAGATTCTCTAATTTTGGTTTAAAAAATAGTAAAACTAAATAGATATGTTAATTTATTCAAATGGTTGTTCACATTCTATTGGTATAGGTTCTCACTTTGCATGGAGTCAGATTGTTTCTAAAGGAATATCTAAATCATCAAATTATTTAATAGATATTTATTTAAAAAATTTTAATACGTTTGATTCTAATACATTTTATAATTTTGCAGATAGTGGAAAAGGAAATGATTTAATTTTTATAGAAACCTTACAATTTTTAAACAAATGTAAAAATCAAGGAATAAAACCTGATTATGTTTTTATACAATGGAGTGGCCCATCAAGATTTGCAACTCAAAAATATGATGGTACATTAAAAATGTTTACTCCATCTGATGATGATATCGAATTACTTAGTTTTGAACCATTTGCTAGTGAAAGAACACTTAGTTTCATATATGCATTACAAGAAATTTTTATAAAAGAAAATATTGAATATTATTTTTGTTGCTATATGGATTTAGATAAATCTATATTAGATTCTACAATATACAAAAACATTGATTTATCTAAGTTTATTTCTTTTGATAAAAACTCTCATCCCATGTTGGATGGGTTCAGAATAAAAATGATAGAAAAGGGATATGTACTTGATGCTAATGGACATCCGAGTTTTTTTGGTCATTATTATTTAGCAAATAAATTTTTAGATATTATGAACGTTCCAAATATATCGATTGGTTTTTTTGAAACACTACCTCCAAGAAACAGAATTGTATTTGGTAAACTACTTAAAACAGAATTGCATTTTATAACATACTATATGGATAATATGTTATCTAAGAAGAAAGCAATAGAATACACTAAAAATGGTATTTTAAAGCATGGTAGTAGAGAGGAAAAGAATGAGATTAGAAAATCTTTGTTATAACCATGAAAATTACAAAAAAGGAGCCAGAAATAACACCAGAAGGTCATCCAATATTCCATAATATAATTGATTCTAATAATGATTGTAATTTATGTTCTATATTATTAGATGGTGAAGATGTTCTATTTTATGATTATGTAGAAAATTTTAGAGAAAAAATAAATTACATAATTGAATCCTATAAGGATATCGTAAATAATTTTTATGTAATTACATATGGAGAAGTCTATTCAGATATACATGGTTTTAAACTAGAAACATTAAAAGAAATTTTTATTAAAAAAGGATTGTATGATAGATTTTTTGTAAGAACATCATCAAATATAAATAATTTTAATTGTAATTTTCAGACATCTTTGTTTTGGCTTGGTAAAGATATTAATAAAATAAAATCCCCATCATCTACTCATATAAAAAATCATTTTTTATCTTTGTGTAGAAAAGTTGATTATCACAGAGAATTTATATTTTATTTTTTAAAAAATAATGGATTATTAGAAAAAAGTTTGTATAGTTTTTCTGCTAATAATAAAAATCATGTAGATTATAAATCAATAGAAGGTAGTGAACTTAGTTGGGATAAAAGTAATAATCACACCAAGTTATTAAGGGAGTATAATGAGTGTTTTGTTAACATAAATACAGAAAGTATATTTAATTCCAACATTAACTTCCTAACAGAAAAAACAAATAAGTGCTTTTTAACTGCTCAACCATTTATTATGGTATCAAGTCCATACACATTAAAATATCTTCACGAACTTGGTTTTAAAACTTTTAATAAATGGTGGGATGAATCTTACGATTTGGAGCAAGATAATGAAAAAAGGTTAGAAAAAATATCTCAATTAATATTAAAAATATCTAAATTTTCTATAAAAAAATGTAAATCAATTTATGATGATATGATACCAACTTTAAAATATAACCAAAATAATTTAATTCAAATAAGTAAAAATCAAATTGATAGCACTTTCTATATCCATAAAACTCATTATTTTAATAATAACAAAAAAGAATTAATTTAATAAAGGAAAGTATATCAAAAAATTATAACATACTATACTTATACTAAAGAACATTAGTATGGAAAATAACGAAAACGAAGAAAAGGTATTCCCAAACTTTGACCCAACACAAGATTTATCCCTCGCTGGTAAAAACAGAAGAATGAAAAGGGGATTGGGAGCAAAACCACTTCTCGAATCCGAAATAAAAGATATCCAAAAGAAAGCCCGTTCTGCAATGGAGGCTGCAAGATTATTAGGAGTATCATACAACACCTACAAAAAATACGCTAGAAAATATGGTATCTTTGAGGATTTAAAGAACCCCGATGGTACTGGTATCAGAAAAGGATATAATATCAAAAGAGGAAAATATTCACTCGATGATATCCTTGCAGGCAAATACCCTGAGTATCCGATTTGGAAATTAAAACAAAGATTACTACTGAATGGTTATATGTTAGAAAAATGTAACAAATGTGGTTTTGAAGAAAGAAGAATCACAGACCATAAAGTACCACTTGTACTTGATTTCATTGATGGTGATAGAAAAAATCATCTATATGATAATCTCAGAATGTTATGTTTTAATTGCTCCTTTTTAATTAATGGGAATCTTACAGGTCCTAAAAAAGAATACGAATATTAATGATACTTTTGTTCAATGGCTGTTCTCATACCTTCGGTCAAAATAGAACACATCCATATTGTACCTATTCAAATATGATTTTAAAATATTTTGATAAAAAATCAAAATTATTTTACAATAAAACAGATGAATGGATACCATTTTCTTCAGAAGCTGAATTTAGATACTCTAAGTTTGAAGAATTCAATCGTATATCCGGTACAAAAGGATATAATATGGCTTCTCGTGGTAAAGGTAATGAAGCAATATTTCTTGAAACCTTAGAGTGTGTTGAATATCTAATTAGTAAAAAGGAAAAACCAGATTATGTATTTGTTCAATGGAGTGGGCCATCTAGAAATTTATCCTTAGATTACTTAGATAGGTATGATTGGGTAACACCATACGATTTCAACAGAGAATATACATTGTATGAACCAGAGGCTTCTCGAAAAACTATATATTTTATTTATCTGTTACAATCTATATTAGAAAAATATAAAATAAAATATTCATTTATATGTTATCAAAAGCTTGAAGAAAATATAAAAAATAATATAATTTTTAATAAAATTGATAAAAGTACATTTGCTGTAAATCAAGATGATATAACTGTTGGTATGATTGATACTTTTAGAAAAAATGGTATGGTATTAGATGCACAAGGTCATCCAAATACATTAGGTAATTATTATTTATTTGAAAAATTACTAAAAAATCTAAATATAAATAATAGTAATTTTGGTATAATGAATTTTTTAAATTTTTATTGTGAAGGATTTGAAAAAAATATGCTAAGTTTAAAGTTTATAACAAATGAATTTTATACAGATATTATACCATTATCCAAAAAATCAATAAAGCAAAAAAACCTTGATTCTTATATACTAAACTTTTTTGATAGAGTCAGAAACAAAAAAATACATTAAATTTTGGTTAATTCAAAAATTTTTCGTATCTTTGTAATCACAAATACATATATATTAATATAAATAAATAAATCATGAGTAAATTTTTCGAAGTTACAGTAGAAGTGGTAGTTGCCACAC
>Ga0222714_10004897_pt1 | contig 12964 bp, 19 predicted proteins | sample C33_3DmetaG_FD_165048 | JGI IMG/M metagenome (GOLD analysis project Ga0222714, IMG submission 165048) | Estuarine water microbial communities from San Francisco Bay, California, United States - C33_3D | ecosystem: Environmental > Aquatic > Marine > Unclassified | place: USA: California... | reverse complement strand
TGTCGACAGATGTGGTGTCCGTCGTGCCACACTGCTTTTGACTGGCACACCTTACAGATTGACACTGGTCGAATTCATAATCCACATTATTACGAGTTCAAACTCAAAATGGGTATGAAATCAAGAGAACATGGAGACATTCCTTGTGGTGGCATTCCTGATATATATGAAATGTGTGGTGCGCTGAATATCTCTCGACGAAGTGTGGTTGAACGGCTTCCTCTTCCGGTGATTGATACACGATTTATGAATTTGCATCGATGTATCACGCATATTGAACGCATAGAACTTCAGTTTGTGTATAATGTGCCAACGACAGATAATAAGGATTTACGGATGTCATACATGTTGAATGAATTATCTGAGGCTGAATTTATGAAAAAAATTCAAAGACGCGAAAAGGCGCGTCAAAAGAAACGCGATATTTTCAATATTCTTCAAATGTTTGTCGATACGGCTGGTGATCTTCTTCGTCAATTTGTTATGAATAGAGACAAAAAGAATGAAATTAATGAATTATTAACTAAACTGATTGAATATACAAATCTTTCTCTTGCTATTTTAGCAGAACGATATAACTGTGTGATACCACCGCGTCTCACCTCAGAATGGGAGTTTGTAAAGTAAAAAAAAATCTGGAACTAGTATAGATGATGTATTACATTATAATCGTATTGATAGTATTGGTTTTTTTCTTGATTCCAACGTATAAAAAGCCTGTCGTGTATAAACAACTCATTACAGAAGAAGAGAGGCAACATATCATGAAAGTTGCCGAGTCAAAATTAGAAACTTCTCGTATTGGTTCAGATAAAACCGTGCATACAACTATCCGAGACAGTGAGACTGCGTGGTTGTCTTCAGATGATCCGATTGTTCGTAGAGTGATTGATAAATGTATAAGTAATTGCGATAGACCTTTTCGAAATTGCGAAGACCTACAAGTTTTAAGATACAAAGAGGGTGGTTTTTACAAGCCTCACTTTGATGCGTGTAGTGAGAGAGAGGGGTGCGTACCGTCGGAATATTCAAATCAACGAAAGTATACATTCATAATCGCCCTGACCGATGATTATGAAGGTGGTTCTACCAGTTTTCCAAATTTGGACAAGAAGTATAAAATGAAAGCGGGTGATGTATTGAAATTTAACAATTTAGATAATTACGGTCTCGTATGTGGTCAAGCGCTTCATTGTGGTGAACCAGTGACGTCTGGTAATAAATGGATTTGTAATCTTTGGGTTCATACCTACCCATACAAGAAAGAAAACTAATCTTTTTTCTCGTCATTTTCATATTCATGAGGATACATGATCGCTGAAAAAACAAGCGCTGGCAGAATTCTTTTAATGATTTCTGTTTGTCGTCGTTCTTCTTCATAAAATTTAGTTGGATTTCTGATCCCATCATAAAGAGTTTGAAGAGACTTTCTAAAATAAAAATAGGACAATTGAAACACAAAAATAATTTTTTTCATGTTTATTTACTTACACTCGAATTCTTTAAATAGTTGCAATGAACTCCCATCGTAGTTCATTACAAATCTTTTTGAATATTACATCTTGTTGGTACAATTTTTCCTTTGATTTGAGTAATGGAAAGTATTGTAAATATTGGTCTTCACCTAACAACTCACAAAACTTGTACAATACATATGAATAACTTAAAAAATTTTTACGTTCGGTTGGGCAATATTTATCGAACGGTTTTTGAATATCTTTGAACATGATTCGTAACTTCTCTTCCAATTCCGGGAGCATGTTTGGAGGTTTAATTCCATTTAATATATTTGAGATATACGGAACGTGTTCGTAATATTTATTCAATTTCAATTTCTTCAACAATCCTCGTACTTTTGCGTGTGTGATTTCTTCTAATTTTTTGATTTTCATTTTTTTGAGTTCTAATCTCAATTTTTCAATGACATCTGGCGGAATATTTGTCATTTCTTGTGCTTGAAACTGTGAAAGCCATTCATTAAAATGATTTTCTCTTTTATACGAATAATTTATAATTTTCTCGGTTGACTCTTGTTCTTCTCTATAGGTCAACTCTTCGCCGGCTATGGTATCCACTATCCTTCCACATCTATCACATACTATATCACTCGTATCTGTAAGGAATATAATATTACTCTGTTCACATGTTCCACATATGTCTTGTTTTCTCTCGAATGGTTTATCTACGTTTATTTTTTCTACATTTACTAAATAATCAACGTATATGTCTTTCCTTTCCAGACCCTTTTTGACTCTACACATGAATACATTATCTCTTGAGGAGGAGGAGGAGGAGGATAATACATCACTTTCTTCGGCATCGGCGTGTTTTGACATATAAGGCATACATTTCATTATGTATGTGGCCATTTCATTTTCATACATTGATTTATTGTTTGGATCATTTTTTATTTTTTGTGAATATTCATCCAAGGTGTTATTAAATCTGCTTAAAAAATTACCTTCCATTAATAGTAATGTTTCTTAAACTTTTAACCCCTATTATAGTATGGGTGTATGATACATATTTTTGGCACAAGGATTATGAAATCGTCAATCGCAGTTTAGAATATACTATAGACCCTCACGCCAAATATATAATTTCGAGTGATTTTTGGATTGGCGAAGAAAAGTATTGGAGTCGTGACATCACCGAACATTTTGTAGACATTACGAATGTTGATTTGTCACACCATCTCATTCCGGCGAATGTGATAAAGTGTTTAATTCACGTGAAATATTACTATAGAAACCGAATATACAAATATATATCGAATAATTTTGATTATATTTGGCCTCCACCAAATTCAAGTGATATGAGTTTTAGCATGCCTATCGTTCGGGCTGTTTTAATGGATCACGCGGCCACCCAGAAGATTGATGTGACTAAAAAGATAAAACGATTTGCTGGACCTAAGAATAACTTTTACAATAAAGATATTCTTATCCGGGATATGTTTTCATTTACTACAGATACATTAGAAGAAGAGTATCCATATATAGTTATATCTGATATTATGAATAATGTTAAAGCATATAAAACGAGTGGATATATTAGGCCTCAAACTTCTACTTTAGTCGCAAGGTAAAATCGTAATTCGCCTAGATTTGCAATACTATATTTAAGAATCAAAAACCTATTATCATTTTCTTGAAGCACCTGGACGCTTGAGCACATACTCGTCGCTTTCGTAAAAATATTGAGATATCTGAGTGAGTATATACCTTCTAACACCTTGTCAATAGTTTCAATACATTCAATAGATGTTTCTTGATTTGCAAAATCTCCACAGCAACTCAATGAAATTTTATTTTTTTCTCGTCGTATAAGAATTTCATTACCTATGTTGCTCATATCTCTACATATTCGTTGAAAATCAACGGATGGTATAGATGTCGCAACCGTCATTTCAATTTCGGGAACTTCGTAGACATTTTCGTTAATATCTAAGAGTTTCAATTCAAATTTGGTTGTTGTTTTTTTATTTTCACTTATGATTTCTACATTCATAAATTCTTTACAGTCGATAGATAACTGTAGAATATCATTATTTGTTATAGATTTCAAAAGTTTGAAGGTGTTTGACATATTGACACCGGCGATGATTGGTTCTTCACACTCATACTCTTCAAAATTATCGGCAGCGAGAAACAAATCTATCAGTGATGTTCTCGCGGTGTCAAGGGTTGTTATATAAACACCATTTGGTTTGAAATAAATATTGACATCATTAAGAATATCTTTGAGAACTTCGAAACATGCTTTTATAGCCGATGCTTGCACTGTGGATAATTTCATCTCTAAATTACTTAAAAGGCCACCTCTTTATGTTCCATTCAGGTAGATGGTGGTGCGTTTACACTCGTATATGCGTCTTTTACATCTCTGGTTATTCTTTCTTGAAGTTCAGGAGTCATTGACGGTTGGAGAGATTCGCCGTATTTGTCTATGGAAAATCCAGAACCGAAATCGTCGTCATCATCATCGAGAGATGAGAATGAACATTTACCACCTCTAAAATCGCAATTCGTAATTTCTTGACTGGGGAGCAATGATTCAAACCAATTTTTGATTTCTCTTCCAACCAATATTTTTCCATTTGTCGTCAAAAGTGTTGGAACATTTTTAACTTTTGACTTGATTTGCGGAGGAATGCCATGTGTATTGACATTGTGAAACTTTACGTGATTTTTGAATTCAGGATGTCTATTCAGGTAGTCGACTAAGTCATTGCTGTGTGAACATTTTGGACTGTATATCAGCAGAGACATCTTATAATAATCGATTTTTTATTTGTGAAAAAAAATAACGCAACTTAGTATATGGTGAACATATTCAGAATAGTTCAATTGTTAATTCTTCTATTCATCGTCTATATACTAGTTGATGCTCAGAAGGAGAAGTTTGCTGAGATGTTTGGTTTTGCGGGTACCAGAAACACTAAATCCCCTGAATACATGATACTCAATGATACACTTGAAGATTTGAACATGTATACTGAAGTTCCGTTGAAGGTCGACCAATATCACTTCCAGGAGATTGTCTTTGCGTGCAATAAATATGTCGTTGAAAAACTTGATGCGTGCACTTATATCATTGAGACGTCAGATATAAAGCAGTATTCTGACACCACTGGTCGAAGTATCATTCGCGTCATGTTCATGCTTGTGAATACGACTGGATTTGCAAGTGGTTTAGCCGTAACTTTTGATGTGGACTACGAGACAAATGAAGTGCTCGGTGCTCGAACTCAACCTTCTGGTATAAATGCACCCACGAATGTCGATGCCTATACTTCAGATGGCACTGGTCAGGAATTTATTAATTACGAAATTGTCAAACAAACAAGTCAATTGTCCAAAGATGAGTTTGATTCCGTGAAAAATAAATTTGCATAAATAGTAATGGAATGCAATGCTTCGTATATCCGATGTAGTAAAAGTTGATTATGAGCGTAAGCGTATACGAAAAGAAATTTACACCCGAATTTACGAACAATTTTGTCGAAAAATAAAACAATCAACGGAGATGGGATACAAACATACAATACTTACGGTTCCATCCTATGTATTTGGATATCCAACGTTTGATAGATACATGGCTGTCGATTATTTATTTCGACAATTTTCTCTCGGTGGTTTTGATGTACACATCATTGATCCATATTCAATATATGTTTCATGGCTTGTTCAAAAGAAGAAGAGCGTTCCCGATCGCGAGACCGAGACCGAGCCTAAGCCGTCTTCCGAACCCGATATCCTTGAAGATTTTCCAACATTAATTAACTTGAAAAAGGCGGCTGATAAGTATCGTAAAAATAAAAAGCGCGCGTAGTCTCCAGTCAAAAAAAACACACCTTTATCATAAATGGACAACAATCTCGCGATTCTCGTTGAGGCAAAAAAAGAATATACCGACAAACTCTGTGAATTGTTGGCTCCACTTATGATAGATGTTTTTGACAAAATGTTTCAGGAAGCAACCACTTTATCCAATAATCGTAAAGTTCTTCAGATGTTTCAAAAATTATTAAAAGAAGTTCCAAATTGGTCGAATGCAATGTCAAAGCAACACACGGACAATGTGATAAATAAATGTTCTTGGTTTGGTGATTTATTGGCTGCTGTTTTTGTGAGTCATGTAAAGATATTGTCATCTGTCCGTCTTCGCGCTGGCAATAAAAAATTATCCTTGAAATTACCGACAAACGAAGTTTTTGTTCAAACATGCTATAATAACGCTGCTCGTGATTTGTATAACGATCCCTATATTTTCGCGGAGGTTCAGTCTGAATATGTGCGAGACAAAGAACTTTTTAAACGTTTTAGTGATTCTATCGAGATGACTGTTAAGGAATTGATTCCAGTTCAGCATATTCTTCAAACATACATGAACCAAAATGAAGAAGGGGGAGAAGGAGGTCGTGACGAGTATAACGTAGAAGAAAGTGAACCCATTGATGATGAAGATGTTGCTGCCGACGCCGAACCCATACCCCCCACCCCCACCGATCCCACAGTTGCAGCCGCAGGAGAGGAATATGCACCCCCGGGTCACGAAATTGAACCACAACCCGATCACCATATGGCGGTGGCGGCTTCAGGTGAGAACCCTGTTTCAGATTCACCTTCACCTTCGCCAGTTCAAGAAAGTTCAGTTCCATTCGACACGGAGGTTGGAGTGAAAACGATTAGCACTTCACCTTCAGAAGAACGAGAAGAAAATTTGTTTGAAGACGCACCTGAACAGCGAACAAAAAAACTCAGTTATATGTAAATGGAACTCACAGAGACACTTCGCGATCCGATGGGAGCCGCGATGGTTGCGGCTGGTCTAACTATTGCATATTTATATATTAAAGTTCAAATGAACAATGAACCTAAAAAAGAACTTAGTTATTATTTGCGACCAGCGGTATTAAATGCCGTGATGGTTTACTTTATAGTTGACAATGGTGTGTCTCAAAAAGAGACGCTTTCGCGAGACCCTTTCTAAACTTAAAGATTATGTAAAGTATATAATATAAAATGGCTTCCGTTTCTGCTTTCAACGATATGATGGGTCAATTTCTGGCTGAACTTCACAAGACTTTCCCCCAAGAGTCTGGAATTAAAAAGTTCATGACATCGTTTGAACTTTTGCGTAAGTCGAACCCTCGCAAGTGTGTTGATGCATATATGTCTAGTATCAGCCATTATTCAAGCAAGATTTCAAATAAGGATGACACGTTCATCACGGAGGACATGGCGAATGTTGAATTTCTCCGGGATTTGAATATCGGTGCGTCTTGGGAAACTGCTTCGTCAAGAGTGAAGGATGCGATTTGGCAATATTTGCAGACGTTGTATATGCTTGGTATGGCTATCTCTGCCGTTCCAGCAGAGACTTTGAATATGATTGAAATGTTGGCGAAAGATACAGCAGATAAGATTCAATCGGGTGACGGTCAATTGGATGAGGTTGCTTTACAGAAAATGATGAGTGGTTTTCTTGGCGGTATGTTGAAAAAATAAATCATTATAATATAATAAATGGAGAACTCCAGGAATGAGACGGCTTTTGATAATCCACTAAGTCTCTTTGATATTAATAAGGTTTTTGATTTTTGGCCAAATAGTTCTCAGACTTCAGAAGAACGAGTAAATGCAACTTTGCGATTTATTATTTATGGGACTTGCATAGTCTATGTCATTCGTCGTGATGTTCGTATTTTTGTTTTAGGTATCATGATGGCTGCTATTGTCTATATTATGTATCAAAATGGGATGATTAAGGAAGGTATGTATAGACCGGCATTTGGTGACGACCAGTCTCGAGGAAATTGTCAAGTTCCAACTCTTGACAATCCCATGGCGAATGTGTTGTTATCCGATTATAGCGATCGCCCCAATCGTCCCTCTGCTTGTTACAGCCCATCGGTTGCTCCTTTGATTAAGAAAAACTTACATGACACCATCCCATTCGATTCCGGTCGTTCACGTTCGCCAATGCCTGAACAGCAACAATATGCCGCATCTCGCCAGTTTACATCGATGCCAGTAACAACTATACCTGGGGACCAAACGGGTTTTGCGGAGTGGTTATACGGTGAAAAGTTTAGCCCAATTTGCAAATCGGATACTGGGATGTGTAGTCCAGACGCTCGCGGTGCTCAACTCGGAAATTTCCGTGGTCTCGACCTTGACGGAAATAAGCGACAATAAATATTCTTAGTAGATAATAAAATGGGGTTAGATCCTTTTCAACTTCAGCCAGATTTAATACGAATTCAAAACCCAGCCGTTCCTTCTAATTCTGCACTTGACCACATTTTTTCGTATCCTCAATCGTCAAGTGATAACTATGGTGGAAGCCGTCCCAATACGATGCTCTATGGGACTGCTCCGTATATGGCGGGTAAAGGTGCTCCGGCACATTTGATTCAATATAGCGATGAACTTCGCCCACAAACAACCGATCAATTCAGAAACACAGCCGTCGATGTGTATGAAAAAAATCTATTTCCAGTCCACAAGTCTATGCCAGTTCCCCCTCTTCCCCGGACATATGATCCAGTGAGCTCTCGTGCTCAAATTCAGAACAGTATGTTTGATATGCGATATAATAAAAATATCAACAACTAATAAATGGCTGATCCAATCTCCGTTTTGGCAATTTTGGGACTTGTTTACGCAGGTAGAAGTTTAAGTAAATCAAGTAAATCAGAAACTTATCTCGCACAACCAAATCCAAAAGATCTCCCCAATGATTTTGAACCGTCGTCCAGACCCACTGATTTCCGTGTAAACGGTAACGAGCGAAATTTGGTAAATAATGAAGTTATAAGTCCGTTTGGTGACATTGTGAAACAAGAACGCAGTAGCGGTCAAGAAATTTTAGAAATGAAAGATCGTTTCTCCGTTGACGGTCGAATGAATAACCTTTCACCCATTGAGAAGAAACTGGTTGGTCCAGGTCTCGGTATAGGTGCCGATGTGCCCGCCGCGGGTGGGTTCCAACAATTGTTCCGTGCCATGCCCGAAAATGTTGGTGCTTACCGTTTGACATCACTTCCAGGTCGTACTGGTCCAGCAGTAGATATTAGCGGTGGTCGTGGAACCGTTCAACCTGGCGTCGGTTTCAATCGCCCAGAAAAGACTGCTTTCCTTCCCGAACGTCTTCCAAATGTTCCAGGTCGCGCACAAGGTCAAGGGGGTGCTCTTACAGGAGAAGCCGGACGACAAAGTTATGAACGCACCAAACGCCCAACAAATCGTTCAGAAACAAGCACTCGAACCGATGGGCTCAACTTTGCACCGGGCAAACACTTTGTTGGTGCTGAAACACTCTCTCAAGACCCAACACGAAACAAATCCGATATTGCAGACGAGCAATACAAATACAACAATCGTGTGGCTCCAGGTGTTTCAAATTTCCACGGTGGTTATGTAAACTCGTCGGTTATTGACGCGATAGGGGGCACTGTGAGAACCCCAGAAGAACTCATGAAATTAGGTCTTCGATACAATAATAGACGCTCAATGCCCGATCGCCCAGGAAATGCTGGTCGTATGAATGTGCGAGCGGATGCTCTCAACCAAGGGGGGCTTCTTACAACCGCTCGTTCAGACAACAACCGATACGATGGTCGTATCAATCCAGTCAACGCCGGATGGACGCAACAATATGTCATGCCAGAACACCAGAAACTCAACGCATACAAAGGACAACAAAATACGCGTCTCGACCTCGATATCGCAAAGAGACAACTCGCCAACAATCCCTTGGCACACAGTTTGTCCGACTAATATAAATATATTTATTGAAACGAATAAAACATTCATTAAAATTTTATACATACATTTTAATGAGTGCGAGTGTGAGTGATTATGTTCTCAATGTCAGAGGTGATGGAACTACCAATAGCGTCGAAATTCAGTTGGAAAAAGAAATTTTTGAAGTTTCCAAAATTTCAGTGCTTTCGGGTAAAATATACACACCTCAAACCACAATATGTGCCACAAATAACACTTTTGATGTTGATAACATTCAAGTCTCCTTGGATTCAAAAAATTACTCCGATGGAAATGTCTTGGCGTTGGACTTACAAAATAAACTAACATCATTGTCAACAAATGTAGAAACTGTTGTCTTTGATAGCAATACATCATCTCTTGTATTCGGAGGCGGTTCAAATAATTTTACATTCAAATTTTTTAGTGGAACCAATGGATATACACAAAATGTTCCACTCACGACACCTCATGAAGTGCTTGGATTTCCAGCGACAGATATAACGTCGACTGGTTCAGTTCTTCGTTCAGGAGCCATCCAACTCAATGGACCAAATGCACTCATGCTTCGTTTCAGTTCTGGTTCAGATATTTTCGAACAGGATATATTCTACGGAAATCCATTTTATACGGGGACTATTCATTTAGAACAGAGAGAATTTACAAATTATATTGGAAGAAATGATTTATTGGAACATAAATTTACATCTGGTAAAATCAAAACACTTCCCGGACTCAAAATTGAATTCTTTTATCCAAGTGATGAAAAACTCATACCGTATGATTTCATGAATAAGAACTATTCGCTGAAACTTAAGATTACATGCTGCAAAGATCGTTTGAAAAATACACTAAAAATAAAACGAGATGTGTCGCTACCGCCGCCAATCAGCATCCCTGAATTTGAGGATGGTGATCGTTGGGAAAATTATAAAGTTTATATGTCTATTGTATTTATACTTATTATGGGTGTACTTATTCTTTACGTGGCGCGATAATATAGTATTTATCGGGTAACCGCGTAGACTGGTTGCTGTGGCTTTTCAACGGATTTGTTGAGGTTGCGAACAATCATAAAGACCAAAATCGAGAGGATGGTCGTGAATAGGGCAGTCAATGCGTAGTGCGAACCACCATTCTTGTTCACACGGATAATACTTTGCGTCAAAAATCGGACGAGATCCATCCAAGCAATCGCGGCGGCGAACGAAAAACCACCGACGATAGAAGTCAAGGATTGAACTTCAACTTCGGAAGCAAAGGTTCGGATAACTTGGCTCATTTTTTTTTATATTAATGTGTTAGAAAATTATTCTGGCAAATAGTCCTCCTTGGTCATTATCGTCCTGAATGTTTTACTCGGTTTCTTTTGAATATCAAAGGATACAAAGTCTTCAAAACATGAATACTCACTACACTCACTCGCGCGTTCGCTCTGGTCATCTACATCTATATATTTAAAACTTTTGTATTCATCACAAATATTCCAGCCTTCTGGATCATTCATTATTATCTATCGCATTTTTTAAAAAGAGTTCAATTGGACTTTGGGGTGTCCAGTTTTCCCATTTATCAACCGCCTCATTCACTTTATTCATCATAACATCATCTCCTGAGTATCGCTCAAAAGCGGGGCAGTCTTTTGGATCAACAAGAAAGTCGTCGTCCTCGTCGTCCTCGTCGTCCTCATCGTCGTCATCGTCGTCTATAAATAGTTCACTTCCAGCGACACCGACACCAACTCCAACTGTATGCATTACGCAATATTTCAACGCGTATTCCATATCGTTTTCAATCATAACATCTCTGCCACATGCTTTCGCATATTGTGCGGCTAACACAACCGCATTTTCAATCACTGGTTGAACGATAGTAATTGCAGCCGAGATATAATCTGGTCCTTCATTTTCAGTCAGATCAAAACCAGTCCTCATTTAATTTATATACTTTGTATTCTTTTATCTTGTTTCCGACATGTATCCCTTGTCAAAAGAAAACATCTTATACCCTGTATAGTAAACATAAAGGGTCATCGATTCGGAAAGTCTATTAACTCTTGATCGTACGTATCCATCGGTTGAATACTCACCTTCTTCGAGTTTTATATCAAGAAATGTTTTATCTGAATTGAATTTAGAAAAATCCAAACTACCCGTAGATTCTAGATTCATAGGCGTCATGGAAAAGGAATATGTATAAATATTCTTTCTCGGAGTTGTTAAACGACACTGAAGAGGGATGTAATATTTGAAATAATTGTGGTCGGAAATAGTCACATCCGGTAAAGCCAACGAATTCAAATATAATCGTGCGCTTACTATTTTTTCAAAACGGAAACGACTGTCTATGAGATTTATACCATCTTTCACATAGTTGTTTTGATACTCTGGAATGAATAGAGTGCTGTTATATTCAATATCCTTGATAGGTATGGTATATTCATATGCTTTCTTACGAACGAACCAATGAATAGATTTCACTGGAATGGAAGGAACTAAATTCGTTTTCATTGTATTTTCATTAAGAACATTATCGATCGTCGGGTTTTTGAAAACCAAGTTGACCAAAAAGTCATATTTCTGTTTGATATAATAGGACCTGTCTTCTAGAGACAATGTTACTTCTTCTGTGATTATATTGAAATTATTCAATGTTGGAAAATCGAAATTGGTACGAGACAGAAACTTTGGATCCGATACGGCGAATGATGTTTGTGGCTTACTGAAAAACCAATAACTGTGAAATTCGATTTCTAGAACAATCTTCTGGCGATACATTGCACACAGTGGAAAATAGGGGCGATTTGATTTATTCACGTCGTATTCTGATGCGGCATATTTACGAGAAAAGAAAAAACGAAGTGGAATGAGTGTTGGAATAGTAGAGTTTGCACCGTATCCATTCACGATTAATTTTTCTTCATTTCTCACGTTATCTACGGGATACATCATTCGATTAAGGATGTAATCATTGGCTCTTCTCTCCGATGTATCGAGATACATTTCACTATAAATAACCTGCCAATCGTCGTATATTCGTTCTATCTCTAATTCATCGACCCGGAACGATATTGATTTTATAATGTGATTACCAACATCTCGAGAATATATACATCGAGGAAGTTCAATCATTAAATACATATTGGAGAGGAGATCACCCATTGATTGCGGGTTTAGAGTGACTTTAACTGTATTTCCTTCTGGTCCAAATGGCCAGTATTTTTGTTGTGTTGTATTATCTACTCGTGTTTTTCTGTGAAACCGTGTATAATCTGTATGTCTTTGGTCCGATTTAAACTGAAAAAAAGATTTCTCGATATTTTCTTCTATTAAATGAACATCCTGTCCTCCTATCGCATTCAAAGAAATGACAGCCGCAGTGCTCGGTCCAGAAACATCACACATGCTTGTTGCTTACTACTATATAAAAGTTTTATTTTATATTACTTTATACATCATGGACACGGAGATGGAAATATATACAGATGGTTCGTGTATCAAAAACCCAGGACCTGGTGGATGGGCTGTTCTATCTCCGAGTGGTTTAGAAATGTCGGGTTCCTGTTCTGGAACTACAAATAATATCATGGAAATGACCGCCATAAATGAAGCACTCGCACACTGCGTGAAAAACAAGATACAGAAAGTGAAAATATATACAGACAGTACTTATGTTCAACAGGGTATCACGAG
>Ga0222714_10004895_pt1 | contig 12968 bp, 10 predicted proteins | sample C33_3DmetaG_FD_165048 | JGI IMG/M metagenome (GOLD analysis project Ga0222714, IMG submission 165048) | Estuarine water microbial communities from San Francisco Bay, California, United States - C33_3D | ecosystem: Environmental > Aquatic > Marine > Unclassified | place: USA: California... | reverse complement strand
TGCAAAATTTGTAGTGACATACATGCCCATGATTGAAATAGCAGTTAAAGCGATCGCAATAGATATCGAATGATTTAATTTCATCTCACCAGTAACCAGCGGACGCATCTTGGTTCGATTCATAAGAGCATCAATTTCTCGCTCAATGATGGAATTCCAAGCATTCGCTCCAGCAGCAGCTAAGGTGCCAAACACGACAACTGAAGCCAACACCTGCCAATTTGGCCAACCATTTGAAGCTAAAACTAAAACTGGCACAGCAGTTACCAGCAGTAGTTCAATAATTCGAGGTTTTACTAGGGCCAGCACAAGGCGCAGAAAGCTTCTTTTCTCCCCAAGATTCAGATATTTCATGTCAGTGGCACAGTATCGCAGCAATTACTGCCTGTTGTGCAGGTACGCTTGGGCTAAATTCTGTAAGGATTATCACTATGCCCTTTTCCCTCGAAGATCAAATAACAGCCAATACAGCTGCTGGGTTAGCCCTTGACGCAGTTGAAGCCGCCGGCCATGGACACCCCGGTACAGCTGTGGCGCTTGCACCTGTGGCCCAACTGCTTTTTGCCCACCATTTAAAGCATGATCCAAAAGATCCGCTATGGCAGGGTCGGGATCGATTCATTTTGTCTTGCGGACATGCCAGCATGCTTTTATACGCACAATTGCATTTATCTGGGTATGAACTTAGCTTGCAGGATATTCAACAATTTCGAAAAACTGACAGCTTGACGCCAGGTCACCCAGAGTATGGCCACACCCCTGGCGTTGAGATGACAACTGGCCCACTTGGCCAAGGACTGGCTACATCGGTAGGAATGGCTTGGGCGCAACTAAATCTGGCAGCTCGATTTGATCCAAAGGCGCCCAGCTCGCCGCTGCGTTCGCATATATATGTAATTGCTTCCGATGGTGATCTTCAAGAAGGTGTTACTAGTGAGGCCGCGTCTTTTGCCGGATTGCATGCAATCTCTAATCTCACAGTTATTTATGATGATAATCAAATATCTATTGATGGTGATGCTCGCGCTTCATTTGATGAAGATGTGGTGGCAAGATATCTTGCTTATGGTTGGAATAGTTTAAAAATTGATCAGCTACCTGATGGCAGCATCGATATTAATTCACTAGATCAGGCTTTAATTGCAGCCCGGACATCTGAAAAACCAACCTTGATTGTGCTGCGAACCGCAATTGCTTTCCCTTCCCCCAATATGACTGGTTTAGCTGCAACGCACGGCTCTCCAATGGGTGAAGCGGAGGTTGCCAAAACTAAATCTGCGCTTGGATTAAATCCGGAATTGTTTTTTCAAATTCCCGCTCAAGCCGCCGCTAATTCGGAGCGAATAGCCAAAATCGCTAGCCAGCATCGAGCTATGTATGACCAAGAAATGCAAAAGTATGCTGAACGTGAACCTGAGTTATCTAAGCAGTACTCCGCGCTGTGGAACTTAGATCTAAGCGAGATTGAACTACCTAAATTTGATTTAGGCTCCAGCATCGCAACCAGAAAGGCTTCCCAGCAGGTGCTAGAAGCGCTTGCTGGAATTGATCAAATTGTTGGCGGTAGCGCTGATTTATCAGAATCAAATGGTGTCGCAGTAAAAGCATTACCTGTATATCACGGCTCTTCAGCAAAGTTTGGTGATGTAGCAGGTCGCAGAATTTTGTTCGGTATCCGAGAACATGCCATGGCGGCATTTAATAATGGGGTTGCGCTGAGTTCACCGCTTCGCCCATTTGGTGCTACTTTTCTAATATTCGCCGATTACATGCGCCCAAGTATTCGACTAGCTTGCTTGATGAACCTACCGGTCACCTGGGTGTTCTCGCATGATTCCGTAGGGCTAGGTGAAGATGGACCAACACATCAACCAGTTGAGCATCTTTGGTCTCTTCGTGCAATTCCAAATATCAGCGTTGTTCGACCGGCAGATGCTAATGAAACTGCAGCAGCTTGGCTTGAAATATTAAAACGACAAGGTCCAGCCGCTTTAGTGCTAACTAGACAGAACCTACCAACAATTGCAGAAAATCCAGCAGTTGAAAAAGGGGCTTACGCTATTTTTGAACCAAAGACTGCACCAAAAGTTATTGTGATAGCAACTGGGTCAGAAGTGCAGATAGCTGTTACCGCAGCGGGAGCTTTGGCTGAAGAAAATATTGCAATACGAGTCATTTCCGCGCCTTGCTTAGAATGGTTTGATTCTCAACCTCAAGCTTATAAAAACAGCTTACTAGAAGGAGCGCCAAAGATTGCCATCGAAGCCGGATCAACTATTGGTTGGTGGAAGTATGTTGGTGCCACAGGAACGGTGTTGGGTATAGATGGTTACGGCGCATCCGCTACACCAGCATCGCTGTTTAGCAAATTTGGAATAACAGTTGGAAATCTAATTACTGAAGTGAAGAAATTGGTTTAACGCTTGCGTGAACGCAATGCTTCAAGGGCTTCGCCCAAGATATCTGCGCCATCTGTGTCATTTCGTCGTTCTTTTACGTAAGCTAGATGGGTTTTGTAAGGTTCAATTTTTGGTGCAGCTGGTGGATTCTCTTTATCTTGCGATGCTGGTAACCCACACTTTGGACAATCCCAGAACTCTGGTATTTCTGCCTCGACCGCGAATGATGGTCGAGACTCGTGACTATCTACGCACCAATATGAAACCCTGAATCGCGGCGCTGCATCTCCGCGCTCAGCTTCGCCCATCGGTCCCGCACCAACACGTGACCCTCTGATTGCGCTTCCAGCCATTTTCAAACCCTTCTAAACTATTAAGCCCAGTCCAATTGCACAAGCTAGCCAGATAACACCAATAGCAATTGTGATCCGGTCTAAGTTCTTTTCTACCACAGATGAACCACCCAGGCTGGATGAAAATCCACCACCAAATAGATCTGAGACGCCGCCGCCTCGACCGCGGTGCAACAACACTAAAACCACAAGCAGCACGCTGGTTAGCGACAACACAATTTGTAGAGTAAGTATCACAGTTTCTCCTTGAGGGGAAAGTCTAATGGGGAGCTTAAACCAGGGCTAAACGATACCTGCAGATAGCCACAAATTCGTCTGGATCAATAGAAGCCCCGCCCACCAAGGCGCCATCCACATTGGGCATAGCCATCAAGCCAGAAGCGGTGCCCGACTTAACAGAACCACCATACAGAATTCGAACTTTATCAGCGACGGCATCGCCATATTCGTCCGCTAGAAAATTGCGAATAGCCCCGCACATTTCTTCTGCATCTTCAGGAATAGCCACTTCACCGGTGCCTATCGCCCATACGGGTTCATAAGCCACAATCACATTACCCATATCAGATTTAGTAATCCCAGCTAACGATTCTTTAAGTTGGGCTACTGTAACTGCTACATGGTTGCCTGATTTACGGATATCTAATGATTCGCCAACGCACACAATTGGCAGAAGCTTGTGCTTGATGGCACTTTTTAATTTCAGTGCAACATCTGCGCTTGATTCATTGTTCAACAAACGCCGTTCGCTGTGACCAAGAATCACAAATGAACAACCAAGTTTGGTTAAAAATGCAGCTGATATCTGGCCCGTGTATGCACCGCTATCAGTTTCCGCGCAGTCCTGGCCACCATAGCGAATCTTTAATTTATCTGCGTCAATCAAAGTTTGCACTGAGCGGATATCGGTGAACGGCGGAAATACCGCCACTTCAACTGCATCAAAATCTGCATCTTTTAGTGAGAACGCCAAACGTTGTACATGAGCTATGGCTTCTAAATGATTCAAATTCATCTTCCAGTTACCAGCTATCAGCGGTTTTCGAGTCATTTTTTTCCTTCTAGTACAAGTAGTCCAGGCAATTCTTTACCTTCAAGGTACTCCAGCGAAGCTCCGCCTCCAGTTGAAATATGGGTAAATGAAGATTCATCCATATTGAACTTTCTAACTGCAGCAGCTGAATCCCCGCCTCCTATTACTGTAAATCCGTCACATTTGGCTAATGCCGCTGCGATTGATTTTGTTCCCGCAGCGAATGGTGCTAGCTCAAAAACTCCCATGGGTCCATTCCAGACCACTGTCGCTGAATTCAAAATTCGCTCAGTGAAGAAAGCGCAAGTCTCAGGCCCAATATCTAACCCCATTGAGTTTGCTGGAATTGAATCTACATCAACTATATCTGTTGGCGAATCTGCCGAGAATTCTTTAGTTATAACAACATCTAATGGCAGCAGCAGATCCAATTGATTTTGTTCTGCCAAAATGATGCATTCTTTTACTTCATCTAGTGAGTCCATATCCAACAAGGATGTTCCAACTTCGTAGCCCAAAGCATGTAAGAAGGTGTATCCCATGCCACCACCAACGATTAACGCATCAGCTTGATTCAAAAGGTTTCGAACAACTTGCAATTTATCAGCTACTTTCGCACCTCCCAGAATCACTGTATAAGGGCGGGAGGGATTTGTTAAAACTTTATTGAATACCTCTATTTCTTTTTGAATTAATCGCCCCGCTGCTGCTGGCAGTAGTTTGGCGATATCAAAAACACTAGCCTGTTTGCGGTGCACAACACCAAATCCATCTGATACAAACACATCTGCAAGATTCGCTAACAACATAGCTAGCGCTTGCCTATCTGCATCCACTTTACTGGTTTCTCGTGCATCAAATCTAATATTTTCCAGCAGCGAAATTCTGCTTGCAGCGTTTAAATCACTATCAGGCGCAAATGCGATTTCATGCGAGATCAATGCAACATCAATACCTAGCAGCTCACTTAACCTTTGCGCAACTGGAGCTAACGAATACTTAGAATCATCTATTCCATCAGGTCTTCCTAGGTGTGCCACCAAAATTACTGAACTCGCTTGCTTATCCAGTAACTCCCGTAGAGTGGGCAATATGGCCCTTATTCGACCATCATCTCTAATTAGTCCATCTTTTATGGGTACATTCAAATCAACCCTAAGCAAAACTCGCTTTTCAGTAATATCAAAATCATCTAAGTTAATCATTGATTAAAGTTTTGCAGCTACTAATCGGGTGAGATCCACTAAGCGATTACTGTATCCCCACTCATTGTCATACCAAGATACAACTTTTGCCATGTCATCAATTGTAGAAGTTAACGCCGCATCAATTATTGATGAGTGTGGATCTGTGACAATGTCAGTGCTTACGATTGGATCTTCCATATATGACAAAATTCCCTTAAGCGTTCCTTCAGCAGCGCTCTTAAGTGCATCATTGATTTGAGCAACGCTTGCAGTTTTTGCCAAATTAACAGTTAAATCAGTGGCACTTCCAGTTGGCACTGGAACGCGCATGGCATAGCCATCTAATTTACCCTTCAATTCTGGCAGCACTAACGCGATCGCTTTGGCAGCACCTGTGGTGGTAGGAATCATATTTAGCGCTGCAGCTCTTGCGCGACGAAGATCACTGTGAGCAAAATCTAAAATGCGTTGGTCATTTGTGTAAGCATGGATAGTTGTCATCAGACCTTTTACGATTCCAAATTCCTCATGGATAACTTTTGCCATTGGGGCTAAGCAATTAGTTGTACATGATGCATTACTTATCAAATGGTGATCGTTTGAATTGTATAAATCTTCATTTACTCCCAAAACAAGCGTAATATCTTCATTTTTTGCAGGCGCCGAAATAATAACTTTCTTAGCACCGCCCTCTAAATGTTTGCGTGCTGACTCATCTACGAAAATTCCAGTGGATTCAATTACAATTTCAGCACCGAATTTACGCCACGGGATACTTGCAGGATCTTTTTGTTTTGACACATGTATTTGATGACCATTTACAATAATTGAATCTTCAGTGAATTCCACGCTCCCGCCAAGTCGACCTAAAATACTGTCGTATTTGAGCAAGTGGGCTAAAGTTTTGGTACCAGTTAGATCATTTATTGCAACAATCTCGATATCGCTTGGAGATGTCCATGCTGAACCGTAAGTTACGCCATCGCGACCCTGCGCCATTAAGGCTCTGAAATAATTTCGGCCAATCCGCCCAAATCCATTAATTCCAATTTTTCTCGACATGGCAACTCCCCTTTTGCAAATATAATCAAATCTTAGTGGCTGATAACCAAATTGATTTAGTCCATCTCCAAAATTTCTTGGCTAACTGCAGATTCGGTGTCAGGAATGCCTAGATCTCGCGCTCTTTTATCTGCCATAGCTAACAAGCGTCGAATCCGACCTGCAACTGCATCCTTAGTTAGTTGCGGATCAGCCAATCCACCTAACTCCTCAAGACTCGCCTGTGGATGATCTAGCCGCAGCCGTCCAGCTGCCAGTAAGTGGTCGGGTATATCTGGGCCTAACACTTCTAGTGCTCGGTTAACTCTTGCTCCCGCCGCCACCGCCGCTCTAGCTGACCGTCGCATATTGGCGTCATCAAAATTAGCTAATCTGTTTGCTGCAGCTCTAACTTCGCGCCGCACTCGTCGCTCTTCCCAAACCGCCACTGCAGCATGAGCTCCAATTCGGGTAAGCATTGCACTGATTGCGTCACCATCTCTAATTACAACTCGATCCACTGAACGAACTTCTCTAGCTCGCGATGGAATTCCAAGCCGACGAGCAGCTCCAACTAAAGCCAGCGCGGCTTCTGGTCCTGGACAAGCAATCTCCATCGATGATGATCTACCAGGTTCAGTTAGAGAACCCCGCGCTAAAAATGCACCACGCCAAACCGCTTCACAATCTGAGATTTCACCATTAACAATTGTTGCTGGCAAGCCTCGTATGGGTCTTAAATTTGTATCAACTAATCCAGTTTGCCTAGCTAGCGCTTCGCCACCATTTGTGATTCGTACGATATATCTAGTGCTTTTCTTGAGCGAACCGCCAGAGACTGTGCTTAGTTCAGCTTCGTGTTTATACAGATCAAAAATATCTTGGCGTAATCTGCGTGCAGTAGCACCGCTATCCAGATCAGCTTCAACAACAATTGATCCTTTAACAATATGCAAGGATCCTGCATATCTAAGCAGTGCAGTGACTTCGGCTTTCCTGTTAGAGGTTTTAGATGTGGCTAATCTAGCCAATTCATCTTTAACAGAGGATGTCATTGCCATACAGATAAATCACTTACCCTTCTATTCACGATCACAATCTCGATGTAAAACAAATGTTTCAACGCCGCGTCCAACCAACCGGGTTGATAGATTTTCCGCTAGCGAAACCGACCGGTGTCTTCCACCCGTGCAACCTATCGCAACTGTCAAATACCTTTTCCCATCAGCCAAATAGCCCGAGAGCGCAATTTGAATAACCTTCTGCATTGCGCTTAGGTATTCAGTAACAATTGGGATATCCATCAAATAGTCATTCACCAACGCGTCCTTGCCGCTTAAAGGGCGCAGTTCGCTTATCCAATGCGGATTTGGTAGAAATCTGCAATCAAAAACCAAATCAGCGTCAATAGGTGTCCCCCGTTTGTAACCAAACGAAACAATGCTGACAGTCATCTGAATTTCTTCCTTATTTCCAAAAGCAACAGAAATTCGATTGCGCAGATCATGTGGACTAATGCCAGTAGTGTCGATAACTAAATCAGCTGCAATTCGTAAACCAGCTAAAGCATCGCGTTCAATTTCGATAGCAGCCAGCAATCCCTGTGCGGTTTGCAACGGATGCGGGCGCCTGCTGCCTTCAAATCTATGAACTAATTCTGTATTTTCAGCATCAAGAAACAAGGTAGATATATCTAAGTTTTTGGATTTAAATGAATTGATCGTTTGAATTGTTTCTTCAATAGCACCGCCTCTCACATCTAAAACAACAGCAACTTTAGAAATACGATCAGAGAGAATTTCAAGTGCCGGCACGATTAATATTGGAGGCAGATTATCCATAACATGAAAACCATCGTCTTCCAGCGCTCTAGCTGCTGTTGATCGCCCAGCGCCTGACATACCAGTAACAAAAACAATTCTCATCGGTCCGTCCTCATATCGGATGATTCTGCCAGAATTGAGTCATCTGCGTGCAAATCAGCGAAAATTTTTGTGGCTAATTTAGGGCCAATACCAGCAATCTCAGCCAAATCATCAATTGAAGCTGCCCGTAACCCTTTGGCACCGCCAAATTTCGCAAGCAGCAGTTTTCGCTTCTGCGGACCTACTCCCTCAATTTCATCAAGCAAGCTGTGAACAGCTGCTTTTGATCGCTTCAAGCGATGATGCCGAATAGCGCGCCTATGGGTTTCGTCTCGAATTTGCTGCAGTAAATACAGTGAGCTGGAATCCCTTGGTAGCACAATTGGAGACTTCGCTGCTGGTAACCAAACCTCTTCGAGTCTTTTCGCTAATCCAATTGTTGGAATTTGTAAACCATTAGCTGCTAAAACTTCAGCTGCAGCCTGTGCCTGCCAAGGGCCGCCATCTATCACAAGTAGCCCAATTGGATATCTAGTGGATGATTCTTTGAATTTTTCAACTTTTCTTGATATGACTTCACGAACTCCAGCTAGATCATCTCCTGGAGTTTGTAAAACATACGATCGATATTCGCTCCGAGCTGGAAGTGCATCTTCAAAAACAACAACAGCGGCAACTCTATTTGTTCCCTGTAGATGCGAAACATCAACACATTCAATTCGTAGCGGCGGAGCAGGTAGATTCAAAACATCAGCTAAATTCTGCAAAGCGATACTGCGGCTATTCAAATCAGCTAGCACTGATTTGCTTTGCGTTTCGAGGGCGGACTTGGCATTATCGATTGTCAATGCTGCTATCCGAGCTTTTTCACCTCGCATTGGCAGATGCAGTGAAAAATTTTTGCCAGAAAGTGAATTCAGAGCATTATTTAATTCACTTAGATCATCTGAGATTCCTGCAATATAAATTTGCTTTACTAGATCAGTGGCTAAGGCGTATCTTGAGAGAATGAACTCAGCTACAATTTCAAAATTAGATAACTGGCTATACACATCAGCGAGGAATCGTTGTTCACCTGTAACTCGACCATTTCGAATATGCAAGAGTGAAATAACGGTATTAAGTTCACTGCTCGCGATTCCGATGAAATCAGCAGTCAAATCCCGTTCGATAGATACAGCACTTTTTTTAAGTATAGATTCAACTGCCTGAATTTGATCTCGCAATTTACCAGCATCTTCAAATCTTTGATCAGCACTTGCTTGCTTCATTTTAGATTCTAGCTTGTCTAAAACAACACCATGCCCACCATCTAGAAACTGCACTAATTCGTTCATCACCTGCTTGTGGCTAACTTCATCGATATTTTCAGTGCAAGGAGCAGAGCATTTTTCTATGTGGCCCAATAGGCATGCTCTACCTTGCTTCTTATGAGAGTTAAAAACGCCCACTGAGCAAGATCGAACTGGGTAAACCTTTAGCAGCGAATCAATAGCATTTCTAATATCTGATGGATTTGGATATGGTCCAAAGTATCGGGCACCCGGTATGGATTTCCGACGCGTAGAAAATATACGAGGCACCTCATCTTTTAAAGTGATGCAAAGAAATGGGTAAGATTTATCATCTCGAAATCGAATATTGTATTTAGGTTTAAATTCATTGATTAACGAATGTTCCAGTTGCAGAGCCTCTGCCTCAGTATTTACTAGCGTCCAAATTACGGTATTCGCTTGACCTAACATCGCTGCAGTTCTTGGGTCTAGATTGATCGGATCCTGAAAATATGAGTTTAACCTCGAGCGCAAATTTTTGGCCTTACCAACATAAAGGATCTGTTCTTTGTCCTCTTGGTTAGCAATAAATCGATACACCCCTGGTGAAGCTGGAATAGCTGTGGATGTCGGCTGCCACGGGTATCTTTTCATATCAGTGGGATTTCATTGCCAAACCAAGAAATTTTCCGGTGTAACTAGCTTTTACTTTAGCTACTTCTTCAGGTGTTCCTTCTGCCACCATATAACCGCCTTTGGATCCACCCTCGGGACCTAGGTCAATTATCCAATCACTAACTCTTATTACATCTAGATTGTGTTCAATAACAACAACTGTATTGCCCTGATCCACTAGGCGGTTTAAAACTTCAAGTAATTTGCGCACATCTTCGAAATGCAAGCCAGTAGTTGGTTCATCCAGGACATAGAATGTTTTACCAGTTGATCTGCGTTGCAATTCAGTGGCTAGCTTTACTCGCTGAGCTTCGCCGCCAGAGAGAGTGGGAGCGCTTTGTCCTAAGCGAACATAGCCCAACCCAACATCCATTAGTGTTTTTAAATAACGTGATATAGATGGAATCATCTCAAAGAAATCAAGAGCCTGCGAGATAGGCATTTCTAAAATATCCGAAATAGACTTATTTCTATATAAAACTTCTAAAGTTTCACGGTTATATCGCTTTCCATGGCAAACTTCACAAGGAACATAAACGTCTGGTAAGAAATTCATCTCAATCCGGATTGTGCCATCCCCCGAGCACGCTTCACATCTTCCACCTTTAACATTGAATGAAAAACGTCCAGGTTGATAGCCGCGTATTTTTGCCTCTTCAGTATCTGCGAACAATTTTCGAACCGAATCAAAGACGCCGGTGTAAGTTGCAGGATTTGATCTAGGCGTTCGGCCAATAGGGCTTTGATCAACGTGAACTATTTTATCTAATTGATTCATTCCCTGGATGCGCTTGTGTTTTCCGGGAACAGTTGTAGCTCCGTTGAGCTCCTTTGCTAAACCAGCGTGTAAAACGTCATTAACTAATGTGCTTTTTCCGCTGCCACTTACACCAGTTACGCAGGTCAATACTCCAAGTGGAAATTGCACATTAACTTTTTTTAAATTATTGGCCTGAGCTTCAATGACAGCGATTGCTTTGGATGGATCAACTTTACGGCGAACCTTAGGTGTTTCGATCAATTTAATTCGAGCTAGATATTTACCTGTTTCAGAACGAGGATTTTCAAGCATTTCATCAAAACCACCCGAATGAACAATTTCACCCCCGTACTCGCCAGCCCCAGGTCCAATATCCACTATCCAATCTGCAGCCCGAATAGTGTCTTCGTCATGCTCGACAACAATAAGGGTGTTTCCTAAATCTCGAAGGCGTTCTAGGGTTGCAATTAGTCGCTCATTATCACGCTGATGCAAACCGATACTTGGCTCATCTAGGACATAAAGAACTCCCACTAATCCTGCACCAATCTGTGTGGCTAATCGAATTCGCTGTGCTTCGCCCCCGCTTAGGGACCCGGCAGCCCGCTCAAGACTTAAGTAATCAAGTCCAACATCCAATAAAAACCTCAGTCGTTCTTGAATCTCTTTAAGAACCCTTGCTCCAATTAAAGCTTCCTTTTTAGTTAGCTTTACGGCATCAATCCACGCTGATAGTTCACCAATAGACATGCCCGAAAGATCTGCAATTGATTTTGTATGCAACTTAACAGCCAAAATCAAAGGCTTTAATCGTGTTCCATGACAAGACTCACAGGGATTTTCTCGCATGTATCCTGCAAACCGATCCCGAGACGAATCTGATTCGGCCTCTAGATGTCTGCGTTGTAAATATGGAATCACACCTTCAAACACGGTATTAAAACTCCTGGCGCGGCCATGTCTATTTTTATACCTAACAGTAATTTCTTCACCAGTGCCGTGCATTATTAATTTGCGAAATTTTAAGGGCAATTTATGCCAAGGCGTATTAAAGTCGATTCCATTTTCTTCACACAATGTGAACATAACTTTGTGGTAAAAATCAGCCATCATTCCAGATGACCATGGCGCTATTACTCCCTCTGCTAATGACAATTCAACATCATTAACAACTAATTGTTCATCGACAACCATTTGAATACCAAGCCCGGAACAATCAGCACAAGCCCCAAAGGGTGAATTAAATGAAAAAGATCTGGGTTCAAGTTGATCGTAGCTAACTCCGCATTTGGTACAGGCCAGATGCTCACTAAACAAAACAATTTCTTTGTCGCCAGGAAATTCAATAAGTACATTGCCATGCCCTAGCTTCAAAGCAGTTTCAACCGAATCGTTGATTCGGGTTCTGGCTGTTGTTTGAACAGTTAGCCTATCGATAATCAAATCTATGCTGTGTTTTTCTTGCTTCTTTAATTTTGGGACTTCACTTAAATCATATATTTCACCATCGACTTTGGCACGCGCAAATCCCTGTGTTTGAAGGGAGCGCAGTAGATCAATGAATTCACCTTTACGAGCTTGAACAACAGGAGCCAAAATCATGAATTTTCGACCATTTTCAAACTCTAGGATTCGATCAACTATCTGCTCTGCAGATTGCCGCGCAATAAGAATTCCACAGTCGGGACAATGCGGAGTACCGATCCTGGCATAAAGCAGACGTAAATAATCATGCACTTCAGTTATGGTTCCAACCGTTGAGCGAGGATTTCGATTGGTTGATTTTTGATCAATTGAAACTGCTGGCGACAATCCCTCGATGAAATCAACGTCTGGTTTATCCATTTGTCCCAAGAATTGTCGCGCATATGCACTCAAAGATTCAACATATCTACGTTGACCCTCGGCGAAGATAGTGTCAAAGGCTAATGAAGACTTGCCTGAACCGCTTAGCCCTGTGAAAACAATTAACTTATTTCTGGGTAACTCAAGATCTACGTTTTTTAAATTGTGCTCTCTCGCCCCTCGAATGACCAGTTGATCTGACATCACTTGTCATTTCGTTTTTCAGCTTGATATTGCTTAATCTCTGCAAGTTCTTCACCAATAACTACAGGTATGGCTCGCACCTTTCTGGTGGCACGCAGAGAAGTGACAACTGTGATAGCTAAAGTAGCAATGATTACACCAAGTGAAGCCATCGTTGATATCTCTGGAACATCTATCCCTTGCTCATGAATAGCATGCAGAGTTAGTTTTACACCAATGAAAGCCAGAATAAAGGCTAATCCATAAGATAAATAGATTAGTCTCTCCAATAAGCCATCAAGCAAGAAATACATCTGCCTTAAACCCATCAGCGCAAAAGCATTTGCGGTAAA
>Ga0222714_10004894_pt1 | contig 12970 bp, 13 predicted proteins | sample C33_3DmetaG_FD_165048 | JGI IMG/M metagenome (GOLD analysis project Ga0222714, IMG submission 165048) | Estuarine water microbial communities from San Francisco Bay, California, United States - C33_3D | ecosystem: Environmental > Aquatic > Marine > Unclassified | place: USA: California... | reverse complement strand
CTCGACCTGGGTCGTCGTCACCACGTCCTCGTAGGTGCCGAAACCCCACTCCGGCTTGTTGATCGAATCGAAATGGGTGAAACCGGTGCCGAGGATAACCGCGCCGGCCTGCACGCTCTGGCCGTTGGACAGCGTCGCCGTGAAATTGCCGAAATCACCGTCGAGTTTGCTGACCTTGGCGCCTTTGTGGATAGTGACGCGACTGTCGTCCTCGACGCGCTTGATCATGCGCCCGATGGCATCCTTCGCCCATTCGCCGGAAGGCACCAGCTTGGCGTATCCCGAGAGTATCGGTGCGCCACCCAGCTTGTTTTCCTTTTCCACCAGCACCACGCGCTTGTCGGCAGCAGCCACTGCTGCCGCGGCAGAAAGGCCGGTCGGGCCGGCACCCACTATCAATACGGTATCGTTCATTGCCTTACCTGCTGATCGCCAATTCAGGGTTGTAGAGATATTCGATTTTTCCGGCCTCGACTTCCTTCAAGTAGGCCTCGAAATTACGCTTGGATTCGTCCCAGGAAATGCCCATTTTCTCGACCACTTCCTCGCACGGGCTTGCGTGCCACTGCAGCTGCACAATCTTGAACGGGTCGGCGCCGCAGGCCAGCGCGGCAAACTGGATGTCGGCCATGATCGGCACCGAGTAGTTCTTTTCGTGCGCCTTGCCGATCCACTGGTTCTTGTCCATGGTGGTGATGCAGCCGGTGTCGATGCCCAGCATGACGTCGGCCTTGGCCTCTTCGCGGGCGATCTTGATCTTGCGGTCGATCGTGAACGAACGCGTGAACTCGCGCTCGGAGATGATGTGTCTGAAGCCGAAGCCGCAGCAGTCATACCAGGTCGAGTAGTCGATCACCTGCGCGCCCAGCGCCTCGGCCACCGAGGTGCCGACCGCGGTGCGGTTGCCACCGAGCACCGTCGGATCGTAGATCGCGTCCTCGTGCACCATCTTGTAGTAATGGCAGGCGGTGTGCACCGTGGCACGCACTTTCGACACATCGATGGTCTGCAGTTCGGAAGCGATGCGCTTACGCATCACGTGCACCCATTCCGAGTAGTGCACGATTTCCTCGGGGATCACCAGCTTGCCGTCGACCAGGCGGCCAAGCTTGCCGAGGATCTTCTTAACCTTCTCGCGCAGTTGCGGCGATTCGATCAGGTACTTGCGCACTTCCTTGTAATTGCCGTACGAGGTGCCGCAATGCACCAGCGGGTAGAAGTGACCGATGTCGTGGCCGTGGTTCTTGCCGGAAACGTAGGCCTGGTGGAAATTGCGCAGGAACACTGCCGCCAGCGATTCCAGGTTGCCGATGCCCGAGCCGTGATAGTTCCATGCGGTACAGGACGTCTGGTCGGTCTCGTCGAGGTAATCCTTGCCGCCGACCATGCCCAGCTTGTTCATGGTCCACAGCAGCGCGGTCGGATAGCCGGGAATGTTGCCGCACTGGCCGCAGGATTTGTGATGCCACAACTGTGAGGTCGGAATTTTCTTGTTCCAGCCGAACAGCGTCTGCACGTCGACCGGCTTATGCGCGTCGGAGATGCGGTGAACGATGATCTCGCCCTCCTTTTCCAGCTCCCACATGTGGTCGCGCACGTCGTCCATGCGCTCGGCGAGGTCCATGGTCCGCCGGTCCACGTGCTTTTCCACCCAAGCCGTGGCCTTGGCGGCATCCTCCGGCGACAGATTGGTCGGCTGGAAAAATGCGCCGTGACCGGCAATGCCGGTGCCGTCGCTGGGATGTTGTTCGTTGCTCATCACTGCCTCCTCGGGTGCTGCAGGCGGCGGAATATCGCCGCCGGTCTTAGCGTTGCGCCGACCTCAGTCCTTGTCGTCTGCGTCTTCCAGCATTTCTTCGTATTCTTCACGCTTCTCATCGATGAAATCCTGGATCACGTCGAACAAATTTTCGTCCATGGTTTCCAGCGACTCGAGCACGCCGGTCATTTCCCAGATGGTGTACATCTCCACCGAGGTCTTCAGCGAGACTTCCCAGGCGGTGTCTGTGGTCTGCAGCGTGCGCACCGGGATCGCCTTGCGCAGCGTCTTGAGGTTGCCCTTGACCTTCTGGATGTTCGGACCCCAGTCCGGAAAATGGTCCGGCTGAATCATGTCGGGGGAAAGCTGGTTGCCGGTGGTGATCAGCTTCAGCATCACCCGCCCGAACGGGCGCAGCACGTCCTTGGCCGACTGGAAACCGTGCTTGATCGCGACCTCGCGCATGATCGCCACCAGTCCACCGGGGGAATTCTTGAACGGGCAGCGCGCAGCGCAGGTCATGCACTGCGCGCAGGCCCATATCTTTTCCTGCATCGCGTCGTAGATCTGCTCGACGTTCTCGGTCCAAAGCAGCTGCACAATTTCGCGCGGGCTGTAGTCGTAGAAATGCGCCGAAGGGCAGGTCGCGGTGCAGATACCACAGTTCAGGCAGCCATTCAGCTCATGGTCATAGCGGATATCGCTCTTGATATCCTCGAACACTTCACGCATTTCCGCGTAGGTCGCCATGAGATCGGGATTCCTGAACCTTGTTTCCGCTATTTCTTCTTCATGAAGAAGATGAATTCCTTGTTCGCGGCATCCGACGACAGCAACTCATTGCCGGTCTGCTTGGCAAACGCCTGGAAATCCTTGACCGAACCGGGATCGGTGGCCATGATTTTCAGCACCTGGCCGGTAGTCATGTCGGTCAGGGCCTTCTTGGTGCGCAAAATGGGCAGCGGGCAATTCATGCCGCGCGCGTCGAGTTCCTTGTCAAACTGCATGGATGCCTCTCCGTGGAATTGAATTAGTGTAACATTAAACTCTAATATACATTGACTCTGATGCATGGCGTCCGCTGGATCTCCGCCGCCCAGCACAGATCTGCGGATTATAGACTGTCACCGTGACCTGAATTGAACCGTTTGTTAGAAATCGTAGTCACAAAATGTTTTTAAAACAATGAGCTAGAGCATTTTTACCGGTTGCGCCCGCAGTACTAACCGGATTGACTGATACCCCATGGACAAAAACGACTTCAAGACTGACACCCGCTACACCATCACCTGGCAGCGCCCGGGTGGCCGGGCGGTTCCTGCGCGCATTTACGTACACCGCGCCTACGACACGTTCATGATCGCCCGCATCGCCGGAGCGGACGGCAAGCTGCGCAAAATCACCTATCCCGAAGTGCTGAAACGGATCGCTGAAGAGGCAGTGGATCCCGCCGAGATGCGCCCCCTGCCCGCAGCGTTACTCGACGAAAAAACCTGGAAAAACCGCGACGAACTGGAACACTATTCGTCATCGCCGCGCCGGGGCAAGTAGCCCGGCGGTCGTCAGGTCACCTGCCTGCAAGTTATCCGCAGGGCCGGTCAAAAGACGCTTACGTTTTGCTCAGCCAGAAGTTGTGAGAGCCGCAGATTGGCCATCGCCAGGCGGTCAACCAGCAGTTCCAGAAAAGCCCCGTTGAAATGATGGCGGCATAATTCCGATGCCTGGGGCAGCGTTTCAGCACGGATTTCGACGATCAGAATATCTGTTTTCGCCACCACACTCGCGGATCGCTGGAATTTCTGTTTGCCCAGGTAGGCCATTTCACCAAAACATTCGCCGCCTTTCAGGGTATTGAGCAAACGGTCCTGCTTGCGCACCTCGACTTCGCCTTCGGCCAGGATGTAAAAAGAGGAGCCGATGTCCCCCTCCTGGATCAATACCGATTCCTTGGTCAGGCGGCGCCATTTCGAAAGTCTCAACACTTCCCACAGTTCGACGTCGCTGAACGAACGGAAAAAAACCAGCCGGCGCAGGGTATCGAATTTTTCCGCCTCGGGAATGCCATCCCGCACTCTTTCACGTGAACCACCGAGTGCATCCACCAGGTCTCCCGCCAGATCGCTCCACGTGAGGTAGCGGTCAGCGGTATTTTTTTTCAGCATCTTCTGTACGATCACATCGACCGGCTGGGGAACTTCGGCGCGAAAGCGGCTGGGCGGCGCAGGTTCGGCGTTGATGATCTGGTAGATGATGCTGTAATTGTTGGTGCCGATGAACGGCAGCCGCCCGGTCAGCAACTGGTAAAACACCACCCCCAGCGAAAAAATGTCGGTCTGGTAGGTCAACGGCTGCTCGCGCACCTGTTCCGGCGACATGTAGGCCGGTGAACCGATGCCGGTTATCTGGGTGGAATCGCTCGAAGCATTGAGCGCCGCGCCGAAATCCGAAATCTTGATATCGGTTTCACCCGCCAGCAGGATGTTGGCCGGCTTGATATCACGGTGTATCACGCCTTCACGGGCGGCATAATCCAGTGCCCTTGCGCATTTGTAGATAATTTCCATTACCCACGTCATGGGCAGCAGGTGATCGACCCTGCAATACCGCTCGAGCGTCGATCCGTTGACGAACTCCATGACGATATAGCTGGCCTCGTCGTCGGCCGCTGCGTCGTAAATCGCAACGATATGGGGATGGGAAAGCTTGCCGGCTAGGGACGCTTCGGTAACAAATACCTTGCGATAGCGCTTGCCGTGCTCAGCATCGCCCAGCGCCTCGGGGAACACCACCTTGACAGCGACCTCGCGGTCCTGAAACGGGTCATAGGCCTTGTAAACCACGCTGGTGGCGCCACGGCCCAGCTCGCCGATGATTTCGTACTTGCCGATCTTCCGCGTTTCCTGCGGCTGCGGAATCGTGTCTACGCCGACGTCGTTATCCATAGCGGGAAATTATCACCAACCGTTTGCCCCAGACTGTGACAAACGAACGGATTGGAGCCAGACTCTCAAGGAGTTTTATATCTTATTGATTTAAATGATTTTTTTAGGCGGGCGGATCAGCCGCCCGAACCTGTTGAGCTGGGGATTCAGCGTTTGCGGTTCTGTTCGGCCTGCAGCCGGCGCAGTTCGCGCAAGCGCGCTTCAACCGCCGACATTTGGTAAAAATCCCCATCACCGGATTTCAATGCAATCTGCATCTGTTCGACGGCTGCACCCAGTTCACCGGCCCGAGCATAAGCCTCCCCTTGCGCGCGATGCTGCTGGAGACGATTGCCCAGCACGGCATAGGCCTGTGCCTGCTGCCGGTACAGACGCGCAGCGCCGGGCTGGGTCTGCAGCCGCTCGCCCACCATCTGCAGTACCTCGGCGGCACGTTTTGCATGCAGCAATTGCTCGACGTAACCATCAAACAATGCGCGATAGTCGGGAAAGGAGCGATGGGCCTGCTGATAACATTTCAGGGCACTTTCACGCTGGCCCGCAGCCTCTTCCAGACGACACGCCAGGCTGGACAGGATCGGGCTGGTCGTCGCTGACAACTGGCGGATTTCTCGCCGCGCCCTCTCGAACTGGCGGTCACGGATCAAGGCGACCGCAAGACCGTAACGGCTCGCGGTTTCCGAGAGGAACTTGCGCTCCCTGAGACTGTTGTCGAAAAAAACGACCGCATCGCGGGGTGTATCACTCTCTGCACGCAGTTTCGCGCGTATCAGGTGAAAATCGAGGCTGTCTGCGACCTGCCGGTAGGATTTCTGCTCCAGCCGGTTCTGAATGTCGCCGATGCGCTCGAAAGTCAGCGGATGCGTGCGCAGGTAGGACGGCGCACCGCCCTCGTAAACCCGGGTCGCCCGCTGCAACCGCTCGAAAAAAGTAGCCATGCCATGCGCATCGAACCCGGCTGAATCCAGCATCTGCAAGCCAACGCGGTCCGCCTCGCGTTCGTTTTCCCGGGTAAAGTTGAGCTGGCTTTGCACCACCCCGGCCTGCCCGAAGGCCAGCGCCGCCTCTCCCACCTGGGAATTGGAGCGTGCCGCCAGTATCGCCACCGCCAATGCCGCCAGCGACAGGATCTGGCTCTGGCTCTGCTGATTGATCATGCGGGCAATGTGGCGTTGCGTGACATGGGCGATTTCGTGCGCCAGGACCCCGGCGACCTCCGACTCGCTCTGTGCGGCCAACAGCAACCCGGTGTGCACCCCGATGAAACCGCCGGGCAACGCAAACGCATTGATCTGCGGGTCGCGGACAACGAAAAATTCGAACTGCTGGCGCGAAGAATCGGATTTGGCAGCCAGCCGGTTGCCCAGCCTGCCGACGTAATCGGTGACTTCCGGATCATCCTGATAAGCCGGGTCGCGGCGGATTTCGCGCATGATGCTCTCACCCAGCCGCCGTTCATCCGCCGGGGCAATCGTCGTAGCAGAGGTATCGCCCAATTCAGGCAAAGATTGCGCCCCGGCCGCCACCGCCGAACACAGCAGACACCCGAGGATCACGCGCTTGAGAATCATGATGCTATGATAATTCCGCACGTCGGGAGTTCATAATGAAAAAACAATCTGTTACCGCCGGACTGACGCACTTCGATGCACAGGGACAGGCCTGGATGGTCGATGTCGCCGGCAAAGCGGAAACCCACCGGCTGGCGCGCGCGGAAGGTCTTATTTCGATGCGCCCGGCAACCCTGCGCCATATCATCGCCGGCAACAACAAAAAGGGGGACGTCCTCGGCATCGCCCGCATTGCCGGCATCCAGGCTGCCAAGCAGACTTCCGCACTCATCCCGTTGTGCCATCCGCTGGCGCTGACCAAGGTCCAGGTGGATTTCGTCATTGAACGGCGGAAAAATGCGGTTCGCTGCGTGGCTACTGCGGAAACTGTCGGTCGCACCGGCGTGGAGATGGAGGCATTGACTGCGGCCAGCATCGCGCTGTTAACCATTTATGACATGTGCAAAGCCGTGGATCGCGGCATGCGCATCGAAACTCTGGGGCTCGAGGAAAAACGCGGGGGCAAGTCAGGCGTTTGGATCAAGCGTCCGAAAACCTGAGCCATCCGCAGGAACGATTTCTTTATAAGTTTGTCCAATGGGCTGATATACACAGCTTATGATGATAAATTGACCCCGGTGGACAAGCATAGCGGGGTTGGCTAGGATTAAACGAATTCAGTGCGGTCTAATATTAGCCGCCACTGTAAACCACAAAGCCGACCAAACCCTTGTTGGTCACGGCACCCGAAATCCAATAGGAGGTCTGCACATGAGACAACTGCGTCGCCAATTCCTCAAACTGACTGGCAGTGCCAGCGTATTGACTGCGGCAGTGAGCGCGGGGCTGTTGAAATCTGGAAACGCCCTGGCTTCGACCTGGAACAAGGCTGGATTTGAATCCAAGTCCGTTGTCGACATCCAGAAAAGCCTCGGCGCAACCAGCATGACCGACAGCAAGAACATCACCATCACCGCGCCGGATATCGCTGAAAACGGCGCCATTGTGCCGGTAGCGGTCACCAGCAAAATACCCAACACCCAAAGCATCACCATCATTGCCGAGAAAAATCCGTTCCCGCTTGCCGCGAGTTTCGAGATCTCCGGCGGCGGCGAAGGTTATGTTTCGACCCGGGTCAAAATGGGACAAACCTCGAACGTGCGTGCGATCGTCAAGGCCGACGGCAAGTTCTACACCGCGGTCAAGGAAGTCAAAGTCACCGTCGGCGGCTGCGGCTGAGCAATCGACCACAACCCCAACGGACAGGATAAGGAGAAAAGACAATGGCTGAACCGATGAAAATCCGCGCCACCCTGCAGGGCGACACCGCGGATGTTCGCATCCTGATGCGGCACCCGATGGAAACGGGAACCAGGAAGACTTCTTCCGGCGTGGTACCACTGCACTTCATTCAAAGCGTGGTCGTGCAGCACAACGGCAAGACCGTTCTCGATGTACAGTGGAGCCAGGCCATCTCGCGTGACCCATTTCTCGGATTGCGCGTGAAAGGCGCCAAGCTGGGAGACAAAATCAGCGTCACCTGGACTGACAACAAAGGCGATAAAAGAACAGACGAAGTATCCGTCGCTGCAGGAAGCTGATCCGGATTCGCGCTTAGCGCGATTCAATAACGAAAAGAAGGAGGAGATCATGGAAATCATGCGCGGAGCAGGCTTTACCGCAGGCGTCATGCTGCTGGTGACGCTGTCACTTCCCGCCGCTGCCCAGAACGACCTTTCGGTCGGGCGCAAGATGCTGGTCGAGGACAATCCCGGCGAACTCTGGATCGACCAGGGCAAGGATCTTTATTACCAGAAGCGCGGCCCCAAGAAAGCTTCCCTGGAGCAATGCGATTTCGGCATGGGACCGGGCAAGCTTGAAGGTGCTGCAGCACGGCTGCCGCGCTATTTTGCCGACACCGACCGTGTGGAGGATCTCGAATCCCGCCTGCTGACCTGCATGTCCACCCTGCAGGGATTCGATAAAAACGAGGTTGCCAAGAAAGCCATCAGTTCGCCGCGCAGCCGCGGATCCGACATCGAGGCCCTCGCGCTGTTCATCACTTCCAAATCCAATGGCATGAAGGTCAATGTGACGCTCAGCCACCAGAAAGAATATGACGCCTACAAAGCGGGCGAATACCTTTTCTACCGGCGCAGCGGACAGACGGACTTCAGCTGTGATCAGTGCCATGGCGAGGCAAACAAACGCATACGTCTGCAGGACCTGCTGCACATGACCAGCGCCGCCGGAGCCCAGGAAGTCGCGTCCACCTGGCCCGCCTATCGCGGAGCCCATTATGTCGTCCGCACCATGCAATGGCGGCTGAACGACTGCGTATGGCAGATGCGCCTGCCGGACCTGAAGTACGGTACGGATTATTCCATTGCGCTGACCACCTTTCTCAATCGCCGGGGCAACGACGCTGTTATCCAGGTCCCCGGATTCAAGCGCTGAGCGAGGAGAACACACATGAACATTAATAAAACGAAATGGATGATTTTCGGTGTAGCTGTCATCGTCGCGGGTTGTGCCACTTACCCTGATCAGGCAACCACCAAGCTGATGGCGGAAAAAATGGTTTATGACGCCTTCACTTTTGCACCAGAACACAAGAAACGCCTGGACCAGGACCGCTCCCAGCAGATTTGCAGCAAAATCGGGGACGCCAAGTTGACCAACGAGGAAGCCGCAGAGGTGGTCAAGCTGGCACGGGCATCAATCAAATACCCGGCATCGGGTAACCTGGTTGGTAACTGGAAGGAAGGCGACAAGCTTGCGCACAACGGTGCCGGTGACCGCATCCGCAACGGCAAGGTCGAGAAACGCAAGGAAAACGGTGCACTTTGCCAGAACTGCCATGCACTGGCCCCGGGTGAAATCAACGTCGGCAACGTCGGCCCTTCGCTCACCGGTTACGGCAAGCAGCGCGGCAATTCGGAGGCCATCGCCAAATACACCTACGAAAAAATCTACAACGCATGGGTGGTATTTCCTTGCTCGAACATGCCGCGCCTTGGTGCCACCGGTCATCTGACTCCCGAGCAGATCACCCATATGGTGGCTTTCCTGATCGACCCGCAATCGCCGATCAACAAGTAACAGCAAATAAAGTCTGGAACAGAGGCTTGGGTAACCAAGCCTCTTTTTTTCGAAGGCAAAACGCATGAATCTGAACCGCCGGGAATTTCTGCAAATCATCGCCATCGCAGCCGCGCAGGGTATGCCCCTGGTTGATGGCAAGGCTCATGCAGCGGCACGCAGTGGTTCCATGTACGACCTGGGCAAGCCCCAGGGTAACGTCACCCTGCTGCACTTCACCGATTGCCATGCCCAGCTGCTCCCGGTCTATTTCCGCGAGCCGGATGTCAACATCGGCATTGCAGCTGCGCGCGGCCAGCCGCCACACCTGGTTGGCGAAACACTGCTCAAACACTTCGGCATCAAGCCCGGCACCCGCGAAGCACATGCCTATACCCACCTCGACTATGCCACCACTGCCCGTACTTTCGGCAAGGTCGGCGGATTCGCCCACCTGGCAACCCTGGTCAAACAAGTCCGGGCTCAGCGCCCGGGTGCGCTGCTGCTCGACGGTGGCGACAACTGGCAAGGCTCGGCCACGGCCTTGTGGACCCGCGCCCAGGACATGATCGATGCCTCCAAGCTGCTCGGTGTCGACATCATGACCGGGCACTGGGAGTTCACCTACGGTGCGAAACGGGTACAGGAAGCCGTATCCGGTGACTTCAAGGGCCAGATCGAGTTCCTTGCCCAGAATATCCGCACTGCGGATTTCGACGACCCGGTATTCAAGGGTTACACACTGCGTGAAATCAACGGCGCCCCGGTCGCGATCATCGGCCAGGCGTTTCCCTACACCCCGATCGCCAACCCCCGCCACCTGGTCGCCGAGTGGACATTCGGCATCCAGGAAGAACGGCTGCAGCGCACGGTCGATGAAGCGCGCAAGAAGGGGGCAGCAGCCGTAGTCCTGCTGTCCCACAACGGCATGGACACCGACCTGAAACTGGCATCCCGCGTATCGGGCATCGATGCCATCCTCGGCGGACACACCCATGATGCCGTGCCGCAGCCGGTAGCGGTCAAGAACCGCAGCGGGGTCACGCTGGTCACCAACGCCGGCTCGAACGGCAAGTTTCTCGGCGTGCTGGAACTGGACGTGCGCAGCGGATCGGTCAAAGGCGCGAATTACCGACTGCTGCCAATCTTCGCCAACCTGCTGGATGCCGACCCTGCCATGTCGGCACTGATCAGCAAGCACCGTGCGCCTTACGAAACCAAGCTGGCTGAAAAGCTGGCTGTGAGCGAAGGTCTGCTTTATCGCCGCGGCAACTTCAATGGCAGTTTCGACCAGTTGATACTCGATGCGCTGCTGGAAACCAAGGATGCTGAAATCGCGTTTTCACCCGGCTTCCGCTGGGGCACATCCATCCTCCCCGGCGAAGCCATCACGCTCGAGGACGTGATGAGCATGACCGCCATCACCTACCCTTACGTGACAACCAGCAATATCACCGGAGAAAACCTGAAAAACCTGCTGGAAGATATCTGCGACAACCTGTTCAATCCCGATCCGTATTACCAGCAGGGTGGCGACATGGTCCGCGTCGGCGGGCTGCAGTACGCGTGCAACCCCAACCAGAAAATCGGCAGCCGCATCAGCGACATGCGCCTCAAGGGCAAACCGGTCGCGGCGGACAAAACCTACAAACTGGTCAGCTGGGCCCCGGTTGCAGAAAACGCCTCCGGAGAACCGGTATGGGACGTGGTCATCCGCTATCTGCGTAACAAGAAAACCGTTAAACCGCCCCAACTCAACCGGCCGCGCCTCATCGGAGTTGACGGCAACCCCGGCCTGGCGCCGTTGTAATACTGCACTATTTGTTGATCCAGCCCTGGGCCCAGAAGCGGGGGAAGAGAATTTCCCCGGGCGGACGCGTTTTCAAATAGGCCTGTTCCCGTTGCCCGACCTCCAGGATATCGGGGGCAACACCCTGCACCACGGCCCCGGCAGCGGACAGCACCAGCAGTAGAGCCAGCAGCTTCGCCCCCGCGGAAGCCGCACTCAAAGGTGGCCGCTTGCTCTGAATGTAAAGTCCCATTGCCCATCCCGCCACGAGCACCAGCAAGATCTGGCTGACCGGCATCACGATTACGCCATCCACCATGGACTGCGCAGCGGCTCCCGCCAACGCCGCGAGCAGCGCCACGGCCAGCAATGATTTGCGGGCATGCGGTTCGGCCGCTGCCGCCGACCTGACCTGTTTTGCCCATGCCCAGCCCCCTGCAGCAAGAACAAACGTGGCCAACAGGGCCGCCGGAATGCCCCACTCGGCCATGAATTGCAGAATGACATTATGAGGATGTGCCGCGACGGTATTCGGATATTGCGCAAAATGCATGGGGCCAATACCGAACCATGGAAAACGCTCGGCGTGTTCCAGCGCTGCACCCCAGATCTCTTCACGTCGCGATAAGGAGACCATGCTCCGGATCTGGTCCGTGATGGCCGCGGGCATGCCGACCGTAGCCGGCACTGCCATGGTCAGCATGGCGTATCCAGCACCCCCACCCCCGATGACGACAAGCTGCCACTTGAGCCAGGTGCGGCCGGCGGCTCCGCCGAAAATCAGGACGGCCACAATCCCTATCGACAAGGCAACCCAGGTTCCCCGCGTTCCGGAGCCAATGACGAGTATCCACCAGATCACCGGCACCAGTCCCAGCACCAGCCGTTGTCTCCAGTTCTTCGCCCACCACATCACCGGCAGCATCAGCAAAGGCAACAGCATGGTTTGCACATGACCGAAAAAACGGATGTTCGAAAACCCGGTGTATAAATCGCGAACGTCAAACGACATGCCATATCCGGGGCCGATTGCCAGCATGGCGCCATAAACCACTGCCGTTTTTACGGCATAGGCCAATGCCGTAAAAAAAATGCAGGTCAACAACACGCTATCCGCGAATTCCCCTGCTTCAGCCCTGGCCACGGCAACCATCAAGGCCAGCGTGCCCAGCATAATCACCATGCCGAGTTCCAGAAACGCCCAGCGTGGTAGTGCAGACAGCAACCCGGACAACACGCCAAGCAGAAACAATCCGGTCAGCGCCAGCATTGCCGGCTGATTCATGCAGTGCCATGCCGAGATCACCGAAGATGAAATTCCGGGCAGGGCCAGGAAGACGGTCACTCCCAGCGCCAACAGCGCGAGCTGGGCCATGCGCTGACCATCATGCCAGCTCAGATTGGCAGCCAGGTCAACGTTGAGTGCGCAAAACAGGTAGGCCGCAACAATCAGCAGCAGCCAGAGCGACGGGCTGCGCGCCACCGTTCGACTGAACTCTTCCTGCCATTTTTTCATCTGCATGGGATAGGGACACGGCAACTATTCAGAGTATCCCCCGGATTATTGCAGCGTCTACCTGTGACGACAAAGTCATCACGCCAGTAAAGGAAAATCCGGCGGGTTGGCAGCCGCACTTACTGCAGGCGAAAAAAAAGCCTTGGTTACCCAAGGCTTTTCTACTGCTACGAGCAACGATCAGGTGCCAATGCCCGTCTGTTTGCGGCTGCAGGTCGCGCCGGCAGCAGTCGTGCCCGAAACCACGGCCGCCCAGGTCATCGTCGTGTCGGCGACGGTCGGGGTGAAGGTCACCACGCAGCTCGCCAGTGCATTGGTGCCGGTTACCACGAT
>Ga0222714_10004892_pt1 | contig 12970 bp, 19 predicted proteins | sample C33_3DmetaG_FD_165048 | JGI IMG/M metagenome (GOLD analysis project Ga0222714, IMG submission 165048) | Estuarine water microbial communities from San Francisco Bay, California, United States - C33_3D | ecosystem: Environmental > Aquatic > Marine > Unclassified | place: USA: California... | reverse complement strand
TGGTAATAGTATTACAACAGGATTTCAACCAAGATGGCTACTTGTAAAAAGAACTAATACCGCAGATAATTGGGTTATTGTAGATTCTATAAGGGGTGTAAATGGAAGTTTATTTCCTGATGACACAAGTCAAGAATTAAGTAATTCAGGGGCAGTAACTTTTAATTCTAATGGATTTACTGTTAATGGTGCATCAGGGGGTTGGAATAATGGAACATCAACATACATCTATTTAGCAATAGCATAAATAATGGTTATTAATCAAATACTAGAAGGGTGGGGTAATTTAATTAAAGACAAATTAAATTCTTTAGACCCAACAATTAAAGCTGTGGCAACTATAAGGCTCAACTATTGCAACAAATGCCCTATAAGAAAAAACAACACTTGTGATCCTTCGGGTACAATTGAACATATACAAACCAAAGAAACAGTTAAAGGCTGCGGATGCAATATAGCAGCTAAAACATTATCCATGCAGGCACAATGCCCAGCCGGTAAATGGTAACCAAAATATGTAATATAACATATAACCAATTAATTATTTATTAACCTAAAAACCAAAAACATGACGTATTTTTATTACAAGACCAATTCGTGGTCACAGCACAGCGAAAACCAAATCCCAAAAGAAACCTTAGAACTATGGGAAAGGTATACCGACAAAAAGCTATGGAGAATAACAGAACTACACAACGGTTATTACCAAGCTGAATGGAAAGATTTTGACGACCAATGGAAAGGTGTTACAAGAAGAGAAACAATAGAAGCCGCTGAAAAAGCAATTGATTCTTCAATTGAACACTATGCTAAAAAAATAAAATTAGCCGACGGTCCGGTTGTTGTAAAAACTTTTGAATAAACTTAAATCAATTTAATTTAATGGAATTTAATCATCCGAGTGAAATTGTTAAAACTCTTAGTTTTGGCAATGAAGCTCAAAGTAAAATTATGGCTGGAGTTGAGAAGCTCGCTGAAGCTGTGTCATCAACTCTAGGTGCATCGGGCAAATGTGTTATATATGAAGACATGCTTGGAAAGCCGATTGTTACAAAAGACGGAGTGACTGTTGCGAATAGTGTGGTGTTAATGGATCCAATCGAAAACATTGGCGCAACCCTCGTGAAAGAGGCAGCACAAAAGACAGTGAAGGAAGCGGGTGATGGTACTACAACTAGTACTGTCCTCGCACACTCCATTTTAAAAAGTTATGTTGCTAAAAAAGTAACTGATGCAAGAATTACAAAAGAACAAATACTAGAAGCTACTGATAAAGTAATTAATTATCTAGAAAGTTCTTCAACGCCCGTTAAGGGTGCAATGCTTGAGCACGTCGCTAATATTTCAACAAACAATGATAAAGTATTAGGTAAATTAATAGCTGATGCATATACAAAAGTTGGTGAAGGAGGCGTGGTCCTTATGGAAGAGTCTGATACTGATGAAACGTTTATAGAAATTATAGATGGTGTTCAATTTGATTCAGGTTTAAAATCTCAGCATTTAATAACTGATAAAGAAAAAAATAAAGCAGAACTTGAAAAACCGTTAATATTATTAGTTGATTCTGAAATTTCAACTATTAGAAAAATACAAGCGGTATTAGAGTATGCTATTAAAAATAAAAGATCAATACTAATTATTGGTAATGTTTCGCCTCAAGTGCAATCAGCACTTATAATGAATAAAGTAAAAGGCAACATTAAAGTAAATGTTATTGATCCACCTGGATTTTCTAACTTAAGAAAAGATATGCTCGATGACTTGGCTGCTTTAACAGGTGCAAAAGTCATTTCAGAAGAGTTAGGAGACGATTTAGATTTAATTAATGAATCAGTACTAGGTGAAGCTCAAAAGTCCGTTACGGACGACAATAACACTGTTATAACTATTGAAGAGCTAAGCGAAGAAGTTAAAGACAGAATAGATGTTATTGAAAAACAATTAAAAGAAGAAAAAAACCCTTATTTACTTAAAAAGCTTGAAGAAAGAAAAGCAATGCTTTCCGGATCAGTTGGCGTGTTGTATGTAGGGGCTAATTCTAAAATTGAGCTTAAAGAAAAGAAAGACAGGGTAGAAGATGCTATCTATGCTGTAAAAGCAGCCTTAAAAGAAGGTATTGTAGCTGGTGCTGGTATTGCATTGCATAATGCTGCTGATAGTATTTCAAAAGATGGTAATCTTGGATATGAAATACTTTTTGAAGCTATTAAAGCACCATATAAAAAAATATTAGAGAATGCAGATATAGCCTATGGCCCTTATATGGATAAAGGCTGGGGTATAAATGTTGTAACTGGTAAAGGTGTTAATCTTATAAAAGAAGGTATTATTGATCCTGTATTAGTTACAAAAACAGCTTTAAAGAATGCTGTTTCAGTTGCCACAACAATATTATCAGCAAATTGTATAATTTCTAATGTTAGAGAGCAATGAAAGCTGTAAACAAATTTATTATAATTAAATCAATTAAAGAAGAGATTAAACCTAATGAATCTGGTTTAATTCTTACAGAAAAGCATCAAGATGAAATACGATATAGAAAAGCTGAAGTACGTTCTGTTGGTAATTACGTTGAAGGAATTACTGCAGGGAATTATATTTATTACGACCGATTTGCTGGATATGGTATAGACTACGAAGGTGAATACTTACATGTAATTAAAGAAGCGGATGTTGTAATAGTGTTATGAAGCTAGAAGCATCTGATTTAAAAGAAATGGGTTTATTAAAGTATTACAGGCTCGTTCGTAAATGGGCTTGTAAAACTTATGATTTAACTGATGCTGAATTAGAATTATTGATTCATTTTGATTGCTTAGGTACTTTTACACGTAATGATTATATAAAAGGTACATATATTTATTCTTGGGATAAACACCGCTGGGAAAAGCTAAGAAAGCAAGGGTGGATAGAAGTTTATGCAAAAAGAAACCATACTACAATTAAATTTAATGTTTATAAAATATCTACAAAATGTAAATACATCATTGCGCGGATATACAGAATACTTTTAGGACAAGAAGATTTGCCAATGTCTCGTAGAAGCGTTTTTAATAAAAACAGCAGTTATACTGATAAAGTATTCAATTCCGCAATTGATATTATGAATAAAGATTTAGAAAGATAATGGCTTATAAAATGAAAAGTAATGTTGAAGGCTTATTAGCCGGAAACAGTCCTATAATTAAAAAAGATTTAGGCCCTAACGTACACGGAGAAACACATAATGATGGTACTATTTATATTAATAATAGATTATCTCCAGTACAACAAAAGATAGCCGTAAGCCATGAAAAAGTACATAAGCATCAAATAGATAGAGGTGATCTATCTTATGATGATAATTATGTATATTGGAAAGGCAATAAATACCCAAGAAAATCAATGAAAGAAGGTGCTAAAAACCTTCCTTGGGAAAAAGAAGCATATAATAAACAAAAGAAAAAATAATCATGGATCTACCTATCACTAAAAAAGTACACGCTCAGAAAAAAGCCCCCGCCCCAGTTTGCCCAACTTGTATGCAACCAATTGCACAAGGATGTGGATGTAAAATGAGAGGCGGTAAAAAAATTCAAAGAAATATTTTAGGGTCTTAATATGGCTATTTCAAAGCATATTAGCAATAAAGAAGGCGTAAAATCAAATACCGCTACAAGGCTTGGTATTGATAATACTCCTGGTCCATATGAATTAACAAATATGGTGGCTGTTGCTAATAATGTTTTTGAACCTCTTAGAGAATGGGTTAGTGGGCCAATAAAAATAAATAGCTTTTACCGTTGTGAAGAATTAAATAAAGCAATTGGTGGGTCAACAAGATCACAACATTGCGAAGGTAGAGCTATTGATATAGACGATACATTTGGGTATAAAACAAATGCTGAAATGTTTGACTATATAAAAAACAATATAAATTTTGATCAATTAATATGGGAATTTGGAAATGATAAAAATCCAGATTGGGTGCATGTTAGTTATATATCAGAATCAGAAAATAGAGGACGATGCCTTAAAGCATTAAAAGAGAACGGTAAAACAATTTATAAAGATATTACAAATGCATAATCCAATTACCTCAAAAGTAAAACAATCACCACTTGCTAAAAAAGCGAAACCCCCAGCCCCCTCAAAAAAGAAGTCTTTAGGGTATTACAATGAAGCTAAACCCACAGGAACTGGTGCTGCTGCTGGCGGTGGTATGTCTCAAAAGGGTGTAAATAAATACAAAAAAGATAACCCTGGAAGTAAATTGCAAACAGCTGTAACTACCCCACCGTCTAAATTAGATCCGGATAGCAAAGCAGCTAAAAGAAGAAAATCATTCTGCGCTAGATCAAAAGGATGGACTGGCGAAAGGGGTAAAGCTGCCCGCAGAAGATGGAACTGTTAACTAAATTTTATACTATGAATACAATTACAACTATTTTAATTATTATCACTTTATTATCAATTTTATTGAACTTTTATTTAATTTATCTATATACAGGTAAAATTAAAGATAGTGACAAAGACGGTATTGCAGATTCTGTAGAAGATGCAGCGGCTGAAATTAAAGAAAGAGTACAAAGAGTAGTTCAAGAAATGAATGACGTTGGTGCGGCAATTAAAGAAGTAGGTAATCAAATAGGTGATTTACCTGGCGCTGTAACTGGCAAACCAAGAACTGGTAGAAAACCAAAACAATAAATGTCTGAAGAAAAAAAACCTTTTAAAGAAACAGGGCTAGGTAAAATACTATTAGGTGTTTTGCCTGGTGTTGTTAAAGGCGCAAGCAAAGTATTACCAAATTCAGGTGTATTAGGTGTTATTAAAAATCTTATTGATTCTGACCCTGATATGTCTGATGAGGAAAAAGCAGCTGCTCATGACCAATTAGTTGAACTTTATCGTTTAGAAGTAGAGGATAGAGATTCAGCTAGAAAGCGTGAAGCGGCTGTTGCTGCATCTGGTAAAAAAGATTGGATGATGTCCCTAACGGGTATCGTTGGGCTTGCCGCTTTTGCTTTTTTAGTTTATACTGTTGTAACCACACAAGTACCTGAAACAAATAAAGAAATCTTTATCCATATGATTGGTATTGTTGAAGGTGTTGCACTTAGTATTTTTGGATATTATTTTGGGTCTGCTGTAAAAAAAGACGATAAGAATGGCTAGAATAAGTACATATATAAAAGACACCAACCTGAGTAATCAGGATATGGTAATTGGTACAGATTACGATAATGCTAATGCTACGGTAAACTTTCCATTAAATGTACTTGCTGAATATGTTAATTCACAATTAACACAAACATATGTTTTTGAGCAAGCAACGCCAGAAAGCACATGGATAATAGAACATGAATTAGAAAGATACCCTTCTGTAACAATAGTAGATTCTGCTGATAATGTAGTAGTAGGATATCAAATATACAACAATAACAACCAAATAACATTAGAATTTTCTGCACCTTTTGCAGGTAAAGCATATTTAAACTAAAAAGACATGGCAATTAATTATTTAAACAGTATTGATTTAAACAAGAATGAGATCCAAAATGTGGCCATTCACGTTTTAGCTACTGCACCCTCAAATCCTGTAGAAGGTCAACTTTACTATAATTCTACTGATGGTAGATTATATTTTTATGATGCAACAAATTGGATTGATGCATCTGGAGATATAAAAAGCGTAACAACAACAACTGGTAATCAAATATCAGTTACAGATCCTAATGGCCCGAACCCGGTTGTTAATATTGTTACAGGTGCTGTTTTAAATGGTGGCACAGCTTTAGTTACTTCAGGAGATATATATACTTATGTAACTAGCGCTATTTCAACCGCTGTGGGTGCTATATCAATTACTGCAAACGGTACTGTAAATGAAGTTGAAGTAACAACATCAGGAGCAGGGCAAACATTTGGTGATGGCGGCACAATAACTATTGGACTTCCAAATGATGTTACAATTGCAAATGATTTGACAGTTGCAAATGATCTTACAGTAACTAATGCATTAATTGTAAACGGTAATGTAACATTAGGTAATGCTATAACCGATACAGTAGATGTTGCTGGTAATATGGTTGTTGATGGTGATTTAACTGTTAATGGTACAACAACAAGTGTAAATTCAAACACTGTAAATATTGGTGACAATATTATTGTATTAAATGCAGATGAAACAGGTGCGCCATCGCAAGATGCTGGAATTGAAATTGAAAGGGGTACTTCAACAAACAGATCATTAATTTGGAATGAATCAACAGATGTATGGGAAATACAAGATGCTGCAGGTAATTACCAAAGAATTGCTACATACGCGGATTCTGTAGAAGATGTTACTGTTACAACAACCGCCAACTCGGGTATTACTGTTTCTGAAACCTTATCTGGAACAGATAATAGAATCAAACAATATGATTTAGCTTTAGACTTTACAGACTTTACTTATAAAACATCGATTGGAGACGGAGCTTCTCTTTCTTATACAGTAACACACAACTTAGGTTCACTAGATGTTATTGTTCAACTTTTTGATAATTCAACATACGATACTGTTTATACTGATGTTGTAAGAACAAACACAAATCAAATTACAGTAACATTTGCAAATGCTCCGTCTACAAATGATATAAGAGTATTAGTATACAAACTATAATCTAAATTATGGCAAATCGTTTTTTAAATAACATAACGATAAATGATGCCTATACATTGCCATCCACAGATGGAACCAATGGGCAAGGGATAGTAACTGATGGGGCTGGAAACTTAAGTTTTGCAGACCTTGCTTCTGCTACTGCGGATTCAGCTTTAAAGATTACATTAACGGTTAAGAATGTTTCTGGCGGATCATTAAGTCCAGGAACACTTGTTCGTGTAGCTCCAACAGCAACCCCCCCATCAGGAAACGTATTAGAAGTAGATGTTGCAGATAATTCATCATCTTCTACTATGCCTGCTATTGGAATATTAGTAGATACTATTGCGGATGGAGCTGAAGGTAATTGTGTTGCATTTGGTAGTGCTACGGGATTTTCAACATCTGGATATACAGAGGGAGACCCAATATGGGTTGGAACAAATGGTGCATTTACTGGAACTAAACCTACAGGAACTGCTTTAATACAACGTGTAGGGCAAATAATCAAAGTCCACGCAAGTAACGGTAGTATTGAAGTATTTGGAGCTGGAAGATCAAATGATGTTCCAAATATTCCACAAGACCAATTATGGTTGGGTAACTCAAGTGGAGTTGCTACACCAACAGCTCACACTGTAGAAAACATATCAAACGTAACTGTTACATCAAAAACAGATGGGCAGGCTTTAGTTTGGGATGCTACAAATAACTATTGGAAAAATGGTAATGTTGCTTCTGCTGGAGGCGGAGGGGGCGAAGGACTTTCTATTGAAAGAGATGTATTTACAGCCACTGCAAACCAAACTGCATTTACAATATCGTCTAATATAAGTTCTAGTAGTAATACACAAGTTTATATTGATGGTGTTTATCAAGCAAAAAGCAATTACACCACAAGTGGGTCAACTGTAACATTTTCTACTGGAGTTCCAGCTGGAGCAGAAGTAGAAGTGGTGCACTTTATTTCTGTATTTTCTAAAATATATACAGATACGTTTACAGGAGATAATACTACGGTCAATTTCACGGCTTCTAAGGACGTTACAGACGAAAACGTTACACAAGTATACATAGACGGAGTTTATCAGTCTAAAGACAATTATACGACTTCTGGCACAACCATTACATTCTCCACCGCACCACCTAGTGGAAGTGCCGTTGAGGTCGTTCATTTTACAGCATTAGATTATTCAACTATTGCTTCTAATCAGTTTACAGGAACTGGATCACAAACAGATTTTACATTAACACAAACAGTTGATGAAGATAAAGCGTTTGTGTTTATTCAAGGGGTGTATCAAGAGAAGAGTACGTATAGCATAAGCGGTACAACTTTATCATTTACAACCGCACCACTTAGTGGTTATACAATTGAAGTTATAACTATAAGCGCTATATCTTTGTCTGGGGGTGCGGGAGGATCAGATAGAAAGCTAGGGGTATATGGGCTAGTAGGATTAACAAATATGTATTATTCAACAATATTATCATAAATAAATAAAAAAAATGGCAACAGTTTCATCATTAATTTCAAACGTAATAAATTATCTAGACGGTAAAGTTACAGCGGCAACAGCAACTTCGGAAGATATAGTTTTACAAACAAAAGCATTAGAGCAGTTGGGGAATGCGCAAGATTTATTAAACTCTGTTTCTGTAGAAATATCAGGAACTGATGTAGATTTTTCCGCAGGACAAGTATTTACTAAAACTTTAGCAGGCGCCACTACTTTTACTTTTTCCAATTTTGCAATTGGAGAAGTTAAAGATTTAGTAATTTCAGGAGGAAGTTTAACTTTACCTGCTGCTGTAAATATTGTAACAGGGGCTTACGATGGCGCTCAAACTAATTTAATACAAGTTTTGTGCACTAGTTCTTCACCTGCGCAATTTTGGGCAACTATAAATCAATAATATTATGGGTTATAATAGAAAGCTATTATTTGTAAATCCAGCGCCAAATTGGAATACGCCAGAGGGTGCTTTAGGTACTATTAATAACAATACGGCTATTACGCCTATACAGCTATCTGCCCCTGTGCGTCCGGTTGGAACAAATGAATCTGTAACTTATGCTGTAACTTCAGGAGCTCTTCCAACAGGATTATCCTTATCTTCAGGTGGTGAAATTACAGGCACACCAACTGGTTACTCATCACAAACAACAGTAAATTTTTCTATAACGGCAACAGATAGCACAGGGGATACTTCAACTAGAAATTTTAATTTCATAGTAGCTGTAATATATTCAATAGACTTTCTTGTTGTTGCCGGTGGTGGTGGCGCTGGCTATGATGTTGGAGGTGGTGGTGGTGCAGGTGGGCTACGTACATCATACGGAGCTACAAGTGGTGGAGGCGCATCATCAGAAAGTGCATTAAGTGTTTTTGCTGGAAATGTTTATATAATAAATGTTGGAAATGGGGGCGCCTCATCCCCTAATACAAGTAATAAAGGATCTAGTGGCGGAAATTCATTTATATCATTAAACGGAACAGCTTTAATAGAATCTTTAGGTGGTGGAGGCGGAGGATCTTACCCAAGCTTAGGCCCTGGATTAAACGGAGGCTCCGGAGGAGGAGGTGGGCATAATGGTTTTAGTGGGGGAGCAGGTACTGCGGGTCAAGGATATGCTGGTGGCTCTTCTTCTGCTACAGCCTATGGTTCTGGAGGTGGTGGAGGCGCTGGTGGAGCGGGAAGCAATGGTGTAGCAAGTAATCAGGTAGCCGGGGGTGCACCATTAGCAGTATCCATAACAGGAAGCTCTGTAAATTATGCAGGGGGAGGATATGGTAATGCTGATAGTGGTGCTGTTAACGGTACTGGATATAATACTAGTAATAGCTTTGTTGGTTATTATGGGTTTGGAGCAAATGGTACGGGGGCTCCAAATGCAAACCCTAATAGTGGAGCAAATGGTATTGTAATCTTAAGAATGCCCACTGTAAGTTACAGCGGAATTATAACAGGATCGCCAGGAGTAGCAACTTCTGGATCAGATACAATATTAACTTATACAGGATCAGGAACATATACAGCGTAGTTATGGCACATTTTGCAAAATTAAACAAAGAAAATATTGTTGAACAGATTATTGTTATAAACGATGAAGTTTTATTAGATGAAAATGGTATTGAGCAGGATCATATAGGAATTGATTTGTGTAAGTATTTATATAATTACCAAAACTTTAAGCGCACTTATATGGATGGTAGTATCCGAAAAAATTACGCTAGTATTGGATATACATATGATGAAAATCGTAATGCATTTATTCCACCAAAACCATTTGATAGTTGGATATTAAATGAGGATAGTTGTTTATGGGAAGCTCCTGTAGCATACCCAGAAGATGGAAATAAATACGCTTGGAATGAAAAAACACAAACTTGGGATTAAATAACTGAATAAAAAATAAAACATGGCATTAACTAAAGTAACGGCAGCAGTATTAAATGATGACGCTGTATCATATGACAAGCTTGGAGCTGAATTTACAACCGCAGCAGCATTATCTGCAAGTGACGTTGACTTTAGCTCTGCACAAGTATTTACAAAAACATTAACAGCTAACGATACATTGACATTTTCAAATGTACAAACAGGTATGGTTAAAGATCTTGTAATAACAGGGAACTTTACATTAACCTTACCAGCATCTGTTAAAGTTATTTCTGGTACATACGATGGTACAGTAAGTAATCTTATTCAGATAGCTTCTACAAATGGAGCAACAGAACAGTGGGCAACTATAAGCAAACAGGCAGTATAATCATGGGTAAAAAAGCAATAAACAAAAACGGAACTATAAAGGTATACGAAGGTGTGCCTAAAGTATTATATGCATCTAATGGAACTCATCTAAATGCACAAGCAATGAGTAATGCTGAACTTAAAGCAGCGGGGTTGTTTGATGTAGTGTTACCAGAGGGGTATAATTCAGCTATTCATGATTTAAGTGAAATATTCTTTGATTCAGCTAACACTGTTTACACTTATACTAAAAGTGATAAAACATGGGATGCTACTATTGAAGAAATGAAGGCAAGTAAAATATCTAATTTAAAAGCCTCTGCTCACTCCAAATTAGCTCAAACTGATTGGTACATACTTAGAGCATTAAATGGTGGTACAGCTGTTCCTGATGCGATTCTGGCAGAACGTCAAACTATATTAGATGCTGTAATAACAAAAGAAAATGAAATTAATGCTTTGCTTGAAAAAGCAGAGGTTGTACTTTATAATATAAACATAGATTAATGCTTGGTAAAAGATTAATTAAGTCTGGCGCTGATGCAGCAGCAGGGGGATTTGTTCCATCAGAACACTTTGAAACTGTAACCTATACAGGTAATGGCGGTACTCAACGTATTGGTGGGTATATAAATAGAGGTGCAGTATTTAATGGGAGTAGCAGTTATATAGATGTTAGTTACCCTTATGCTAATTCTACATTTAGTATTTCTCTTTGGTTTAAAGCTAATTCAATAGCAACTGCTGGTGCAGGAGTCACAACAATAATATCAGGTCGTTTAAACGGAACAAATACCAATGTAGGAAATATTTGGATTGATAGCCAAAAAATGAGAATACATAGTACTACAAAATACGCAGATATTACATACTCGTTTAATACAAATCAGTGGTATCATATTGGAATTATTTATGATTCAAGTAATTTTTATGGTATTGTAAATGGTTCTATATTAACCCCAACAAATGTTACATCGTATTCAGGAACTAATAATACGTTAAGAATTGGGGATTCGTCTTATAGCGGTAGTATTGACCAAGTCCGTTTATTTAATAAAACTTTATCTTCAGGGGAAGTAACAACCCTTTATGGAGAAACCTACGCATCTTCTACAGTATCTACTACGGATATCTTTAACGATGATTCAGGTGTTGCTTTATACCAATTAGATGGTAATGCAAATGATACAGGAGGAGTAAGTGGTAAGTTTGGAGAAGGAGGAATATTTAATGGGAGTGGTTATATTAGCGGAACTTTAAATATAATAAAAAATCTTTCTTCAGATAATTTTAGTATGTCTTTTTGGGTAAAACCATCAAGCGTTGGCACTGCTCAATACATATTCTCAAATATGGCTCATTCAGGAGCAAGACATATATTTATTATTTTAAACACTAATGGTACAGTTGTTTTTAGAACAAGAAATGGAGGTGTAAGTGAAAATGATTGTTTATCAACAACTGTTTTATCAAATAATAATTGGTATTTAATAACCGCAACTTATTCAACAGCATCAGGAGGTAATTTATATATAAATGGAACTTCAGAAGATACCACAGGATACGTTGCATTAGATAGAGCATCCCATCAATCTTCAAATATTGGCAATTATTCTTTTACTAATTCAAGTAATTTTATAGGAAATATTGACCAAGTAAGATTCTTCAACAAAGCATTAAGTTCTTCAGAGGTAACCACACTATACGGAGAAACTTCAGCTACCGCATCTACTTTTGATATCTTCTCTGATAGTAGCGCAGTAGCACTTTATGAATTAGATGGGGATGCAAGAGATACAGGTAACTTATACGATGGTACTGCAACAAACGTATCTTACGCTTACAACGGTACTGCTACTAACGTAACCTATCAAGAGGCTACAAAATTCCAACCTGATTTGGTGTGGATAAAGCAAAGGTCATCTCCTGCCGAATCACACGCTTTATTTGATAGTGTTAGAGGTGCAAATCAATCTTTGTGGTCAGATTCAGATACTTATGAAAGAGATTGGACAGCATTTTCAACATTAAATTCTTTTAATTCTAATGGTTTTACTTTAGGAAGTGATTCTACTCAAAGAGTAAATTTAAATGGAGGTTCATATGTTGCTTGGAATTGGAAAGCAGGTGGAACTGCGGTGTCAAACACAGATGGAAGTATTACAAGTCAAGTAAGTGCAAATCAAGATGCAGGTTTTAGTATTGTGTCTTATGTAGGCACAGGAAACGTTGCAACAATAGGACACGGTCTTTCTTCAGCACCTGAAATGGTCATTACAAAAGGCAGAAATTCAGTTACGAATTGGAATGTTTATCATAGTGGGATTGGCGCAACCAAAGGAATATTACTTAATTATGCATCCGCTGCCGTTACTTCACAATATTATTGGAATAATACCGCCCCAACTTCAAGCGTTTTTACTGCTTATACGGATGGAGGAAGTGAAAATACTATTGCCTACTGCTTCCACTCTGTAGAAGGTTTTTCTAAAATAGGGTCTTATACAGGGACAGGGGTAGCAGGAAATACCGTTGTAACAGGATTTGAACCTGCATTTTTACTAATAAAACAGACAAACGCAG
>Ga0222714_10004891_pt1 | contig 12976 bp, 19 predicted proteins | sample C33_3DmetaG_FD_165048 | JGI IMG/M metagenome (GOLD analysis project Ga0222714, IMG submission 165048) | Estuarine water microbial communities from San Francisco Bay, California, United States - C33_3D | ecosystem: Environmental > Aquatic > Marine > Unclassified | place: USA: California... | reverse complement strand
GTAAAGGAGAATTAATATGAAAAGAACAATTATTGAAATTGTTGTGGTATTGTTATTCATTGGTTATATTATTATGACCAAACCAAAACCTGTCAATTTATCTAAAGTTGATGATTTAGAAAAACAATGTGATTCATTGAATCTTCTGATTGGAAAAAATAAATTAATGGTTGATAGTATTACTGAAGAAACTAAAAAACTTCATGACAAAAATTTACAACTTAATAATAAACTTGGTGATTTGAACCAAAAAACAAAAAAATTAAAAGAACAACATGAAAAAGATATTGCTTACATTAATAGTCTTTCTGACAATGATGTCGCCGATTTATTCGCAAAAGAGTTCGCAGAACTTAAGTAAAGACAGTTGTATTGTTCCTGTATCAACATTAAGAAATGCTTTGTTGGTACTTAAACAAAGAAATAATTGTTATGATGAGATAAAAATTGTTAGAGATTCAGTTTCAATTATGAGTCAACAGTTAGTATTGAAAGATTCTATCATTAGTAATAAAGACCAAACAATAAACCTTTATATTGACAGTGAAAAAAAATACATTGAAACTGTTAAATTAAAAGAATCAATTGCTGAAGAATACAAAAGAGCGTACATTAAACAAAGAAACCTTAAGTGGGGTGGAATAGCTATTGGTACTATAGGTGTTATTTTTGCAGTTATTAAATAATTTAAATATGAATACTGTAACAAAACAATTCCAAGATAGTTTACAAAAAGTTGGTGCTCAATTAACATCACCCGATGCTAAAAAACAAGTTAGGGATTTGTATAGTAAAATTGAGACTAAAGAAACAACTAGTACTGGCGGTGGGGGTTATGAAGGACCATTATCAGGACCAAAAATGTCTATGTGGGCTGATGAAGCACCAAAGAAGATTCAAGCAAAAGGTGGACCTGTTGAAGAGGAAAAAGAATTAGATGAAAAATGGTCTGAGAATTATAAAAAAAGTATTGACTGTAACAACCCAAAAGGATTTAGTCAAAAGGCTCATTGTCAAGGTAAAAAGAAACATATGAAAGAAGAAGACACCGAAATCGAAAAAGGTGAATTCAAAGAAGCAACAGGTTCGGCATCATCAGGTTCATATGTTGGTGCTTCTTTTTTAGCTAAAAACAGTAAGAATTGGAGAGGTGGTGCAAAACCATTATACAAAGGTGGAAAATTTGTTAGAGTTAAAAAGAAGTGTAAGAATTTTCCATATTGTAATCAGGGTGATATCAAAGCTTTGAAGATATGGGAAGATGACGATTTAACAGAAGCAATTAAAAACGTTGCAAAAAATAAAAATATTCATGAAAATATTGTAAGAGCAATACTTTTACACGAAATTGAAGAAACTATTTTCAAGGATTAAACTATTTATATAGAAATAAATTAACATGGAAAACAAAATTTTGAATTTACTTAAGAAGATTATCAAGGAAGATGAAGATACTTTCATTGATATTACTGATATGGATGACGATTCTGCTGCTGAAACAGTTATATCTAAAAAAGATATATTTAAGAAATTAAGAGATAAAATGTCTGATAAAGATAGAACACCAGCAGGTTTTGAATATGGTGAAATAGTTTCAGGTGAAATGGGCGAAAACGAAATGGAAGAAGGTAACGCATTTTCAGGAGCTTTAGCAAAGGCAAAAGAAGATGGTAAAAGTTCTTTTGAAGTAGATGGTAAGACCTATCAAGTAAAAGAAGCTAAAGAAGAAAAGTTTATTCAGAAAGCAACTAAGAAAATGGAAAAGAAGGGTACTTCAGGTAAATTTGGTGAATGGTGTAAAAGTCATGGTTTAGACAAGAATGGTGAAGTTACTAAAAAATGTATTGATAAGGCGATGAAATCTGATGATAGTAAAGTTGTTAAAATGGCTAACTTCGCAAAAAACATTGGAGGTTTCAAAGGTTCTAAACATGAGAGTGTTAATGAAAAAGTTGTATTTACAGAAGCAGAATTAATTGACTTTATTGAGAGAATTGTTGAAGCTGAAAAAGTTGTAGACAAAGGATTCAAAACCGCTATGAATACAACCAAAAAAGAAAATACCGACGCTATTAAACAAGTCGCATCTAAAATGAAAGACTACATGAAAAACATGGGTACTGAATATGAAGAAAATCCACAGTCTTTTCCAAAAGGAAATAAAATTATGTCAAGAGAAAATTTTGGTAAGGAAGTTTCCGACGACAAAAAAAATGCTTATGACGCATCGGACGCTGTAGATGAATACATTGATGCTTTTGCATATCCTGGTCAAACAAATTTAGTATTTGATGAGATTAAACCTGATGATACTAAAATTGAAAAGTACTTAAAAGGTCACTCAACTACTGGTAATGCACAAGTTGATGAAGATGGAAACGCTTTAGGTAATGTTGTACCAAGTGAAGTAGGTGAAAAATTCTACAAAAACTATAAAGATAATTTATATGGTGCTGAACAAATGAACGCATCTTATAAGAGACAACCAGCACCTGTTGACATCGCAGGAAGTGAAAAATCAAACGGTAATTTGAAATCGTTGAAAGCAACACAACAAATTTTTAACAAGCTTGAAGAGTCAGTTGAAAACAAAAAAGTAATCAGTGATATGGAAAAAATGAAAAATCTTATTGATTACAACAGAAAAACTCAATAAAAAATTTAATCTTTTCTTTATTTGGTCCATAGGTATATTTCTTTATAATGAAGAAGTATAATATGGACCAATTTTTTAATTGGCTAGCTAAACCGATGAACTACGAAGAAATTGATGCTTGGTATAAAGCAAACAATATTATTCCTGAATTGAGTGATTTATTTAGGGATTTTTGTTTCTCGTTACTTAACTTAGTTCAGGATACCTATTTAGGCGAAACATACGAAAACAATAAAGAAACCAATATTGGATTAACATTAGAAGACAAAGAATCACATTTTAATTGGTGTTGGAATAGAACAATTGAAAATTTTTCAAAAGAAAACATTTTTTTTGTTAAAACCGATGAAAGTTATGAATACTTTAAAAGTTTTTTTATGGATGTATTTTACAATCAAGACCAAGAAGTTGTTAAAAATTCTCTAAATGATTTTTTTACATCAATATTTTCAAGAAAAAACCAACACTCAAAATCAGATATTGAGATGTTTACAGAATTGTATAAACTATTAGAAAAAAGTTTAGAAATTTAATTTTTCTTTATTCTCTTTACTACCAGGATAAAAAAATTAAGTTTATCTAAAATAAAAAATAAAATAAAAAACACATATAAAGATGGAAACATTAGAAAAAATCAAAGTTCTTGTTGAAACATTGTCAGTTGATACTAACAAATTTTACGCAGGAAACAAATCAGCGGGTACAAGAGCAAGAAAAACTTGTCAAGAGTTAAAAGCATTAGCACAAGCACTAAGAGCTGAAATTTTGGATTCAAAGAAAGATGGTGAGTAATATTTTATATTATATTGCAACATTTGTATTTGTATTCTCAATTCTGAGTTTACTCAGATTATCAATTAAATTTGTAAGTTCTCTCATCTCATTCACTAAAATGGAGATGAGTTTGGGAGAACTTACTTATTATGGTTTGACATTATCGTATTTAATTACTTATATTGTTTTTGGACTATGAGTTTATACAAAGAAATTGAAAACATTGTCGAGTATTGTTCGTCAATAAGAAAACTTAAAACTTATTTAAGTTTTGATATGGTATTTCCTGGAACTTGGACTGTACTAAAAAGTCAGGTTGATGAAACCAAAACGGTATTTAATAAATCGGATGATAAGACTAAAAACATTTCATTTGTTTCAGAAATAAATGAAGAATCAATATCTGAAACAATTAGCAATATTGAAACGGTTATTAATTACAACAAAGAGAAAGAGGAAAAAGAACGACTTTTCAAAGAAAAGGTTAATGAATTAAAAACCTTATTTGAGAAAGGTGGATTGGAAGATTTGAAAAATTTAAAATTTGACGTAGATGACATCCCAAAACTCGAACCAGAACAAGAATCCATATCTTGATAAATTATTGGATTGGTATGATAAATCAAAACTTCAGGACCAAAATGAAATCCAATTACAAAAAGAAAATTTTGTTAAAAGTTTAAAAACTATTAACAAAGAAGATATTAAAAATACAATTGATATTGAACCAACTGATATTTCGTTATGGAAGAGAATAAAGAAAACTCTAGGGATTGGTTAACACAGTTAGCAGAACTAACAGAATCGATTGAAAAAACATTCATTTCAGGATACAGTAAAATTATTGTGGAATTACCTGAAGACAAGTTTAGAAAATTACAAAAAAATTTTAGAGATGTTGATAGAGGAAATAATGAAATTGTAATTTCAATTTCCGATATTGATTTTACTTTCGTTCTGAAAAAGTAGTAGATTGTCTATACAATCTTTTTTTATCAATACCCAATTTTTCCAAATGTTCATACAGGTACTTTCTTTGTATAGTATCCATGTCTTTAACAAAGATGGCATCCGCTCTTTTTAAACTAATAAATTCATCCTGTAATAACATTAACAACCTTTGTGACTCATCAACATTTTTCAATGAATATATAGATGTCTCATCGTCTTTTTGAATAACAATTTTATTGTTAATTGTAAAAACATTTTTTAAATCTTTATTTGTAAAATGTTTCTTAAAGAATTCATCATATGTAATTCTTTTGTTTGTTGACCAGTCTTGTAGTTTTTCAGGTATTTTGTATTTGTGTATCTTAATTATTTGTAAATCAGAATCATCAAGGTTCACCCTAACATTTCTACCAATATCATCCTGAGAAAATAATTGAAATTGGGTGTCAATTGTTTTGGATAATAAACCAACCTCATAAGTTACATCTAATGAATTTTCAACTTCAACATTAAACTTTACTTGGTCAGATTGTTCACAAAGTTTCTTAAAATACAATTCTGCAACATTTTTTCTAACAAAAGATTTGATGATTTTTTTTCTTTTCTTATTCTTAAACAATACAACAATGTAATTCATGAAAGATTTCTACTCAATATTAGGTGTTAATGAAAAAGCTTCCCAAGAGGAAATAAAGAAAGCCTATAGGAAATTAAGTAAACAATTCCACCCAGATGTAAACCCTGAAGGCGCTGATAGGTTTAAAGAAATTGCTGAGGCTTACGACACACTTGGTACTGAATCAAAAAGACAGGAGTACGATAATAAAAAGAATAACCCTTTTGGAAATATGTTTGGTGGTTCAGGAGGAATGGACGACTTATTTTCAATGTTTAACGGAGGGTTTAACCCGTTTCAACAACAAAGAAGACAAAGAGCACCTGATAAGGTCTTAAATGTACATGTAACACCTTCAGAATCACTATTAGGGTCCAAGAAGAAAATTAATTATCATAAAAAAGAACAATGTAATGTTTGTAGTGGTAATGGTGGAAAACGTGAACAATGTAAAACTTGTCAAGGAAGAGGTGTAGTTCAACAACAGTTTAATTTTGGTGGTCAAATACATCTTCAGACACATGATTGTCCATCTTGTAAAGCACAGGGTTCAATTTTAATTGAGACTTGTTTTACTTGTAATGGTAATGGGTATAAACCAGCTTTCGCATCCATAGATATTGATATACCACGTTCAGTAGATAATGGTAATTTCTTAAGAGTTCCAAATGCCGGTGATTACTCCAACAGTATAGGTACCGGTGATTTGGTAATTCAAATTAAATTAGACCCTGATGAAAATTTTGAAAAAATTGGAAATGAATTGTTTGTCAATATTAGAGTATCACCTGAAGATTTTATTCTAAAAAATGAATTTAAGATTCCACATCCCGAAGGTGAATTAATTATTAAAGTACCTATTGACACATTAACAAGTGAAAAACCATTAAGACTTAGGGGTAAAGGATATTATGTTGAAAATGGTAGGGGTGACTTGATTGCAAGAATTCACGTAAACAGGGCATTGAGTAAACTAACTGAAAAAGACAAAGAAAATATTTTGAATATATTAAAAAAGTGATGAGATGAACTTATATAGTTCAATTGTACCTAACACGGATGTTATTAGTAGATAAACTGAAATAACGGTAATAAACGTATTATAACGAGTTAGAGGTTTCTTTTTACATTGTTTACATTCAGACATAAGTTCAATATATCACAATAAATATTTCTTGTAAACATTTGCTTTTTTCAAAAAACTTTATTATATTTGTATTATGTTATCATACATAGGCGGAAAATCTAAAATCGGAAAATGGATAAATGAATATTATCCAAAAGACATGGAGACATATGTAGAAACATTTGGAGGAATGTTTTGGTGTTTCTTTAACATGGACTTAAAATTGTATCCAAACTTAAAAGAAGTTGTTTATAATGACTTTAACCCATTGAATTATAATTTATTCAAATGTGTTCAGAACCCTTCAGAGTTATTAAAAGCGGTAAACAATATACCATGTCAGCAACGTGGTGAAAGTGTCACACCAGCAATCTATAAAGAACAATTTGACACATTCCAAAGTGAGTTGTTTGCATCGGGATTTACAATTAATTATCCTGACTATGAAGTCGCTGCAAAATATGCGTACATCCTTACATCAATTTTTAGTGGTTCAAAACCTGAATCATCAGGGTTTATAGATTTGAAAGGTAACTACAAATCAAAGTTCTTAACTTTTAGGGATAAGTTAAGTAAACCTGATTGGGTTGAACACTTTAATAAAATAACAAAGGTTGAAAATATGGATTTTGCTGACGTGATTAAAAAATACGATTCAGAATCAACTTACATTTATTTGGACCCACCATATTGGAAGACAGAGAACTATTATTCTAATCACGACTTTGACCGTCAAGACCACGAAAGGTTGGCAAAGGTATTAAATGATGTTAAAGGTAAGTTTTCATTGTCATATTATGACTTTGAGTTATTACACACATGGTTCCCTGAATCAGAATATACATGGAAAATGAAGGAGTTTGCAAAGGCAGCTTCTGCTAAAAAAGGGGTATCACAGAATATGGGTCAAGAATTATTGATTATGAACTATTAATTTTTTATTTATTAAGATATTTATTTTAAAAGATATTTGAACTATGAAATTTACAGAAGTGTTAAAAACTATAATCAGTGAAGATGTTCGTTCAGAACTTTTCTTGAAAAAGTTTACAGAGCCAACAGTTGACAAGAAAACAGGTAAAAAAGTATTTCCAGTTTTAACTCCTGATGAGTTGTTAACATTAATTGCTAATGACCCAACCTCAAGAGTTGAAGAGAATCCTGAAAATTTTAACCAAGTTAAAAAAACAGGTGGATATGTTCAATGGATGATTAATCAAATTAAAAGATTACGTCCTGATGGAGTTAATCCAAAAAATCCAACAAGTGAGGCACTCAATTTATTTTTTGAAGATTTATATAAGGTAAAGGAAGACTTAATTAAATTTGAAAGATTCAAAGGTCAATTACCTGTTGACAAAAGAGATATCAATAAATTGACTTCAGACGAACTTTATGATTTGGTTAAAGATTTTTCACTAGAAAAGGCAACTACAACTAAAGCAGAAAGAAAAGATGCAAAATATTCACATCCAGGTGGTTCATTTGAACTTGAAACTCCAAACTATGTAATTACAAAAATTACAAGAACTGATGAATTGGGTAAAGAAGCGGCATGTTTTTACGGTGGTCAAAATAAAGAAACAAGATGGTGTACATCAGCACCTGGTTTATCTTATTTTGAAAGATATATTAAAGATGGTCCATTATATCAGATTTATGATAAAAATTCTGAACCATCAAAAGAAACAGGATTACCATCAAAGAGATGGCAGTTCCATTTTCAATCAAATCAGTTCATGGATAAAGATGACCGTTCAGTTAACTTGGTTGAGTTTTTGAATAGTACTGATGAAGAGGTTAAAAAATACTTCAAACCTCAATTCATGGAAAACATGACCAAAAGTACTGGTAAAGGTGGTTCATCAATTGACGTTGAATTCCCAAGAAGTCCTGCTGCTCAGTTTATTGCGTTGTATGGTTTTGATGAATTCTTTGAATCAATACCTGAAAATGTTACAAAAATGGATTTTTCAGGTGGAAATTCAGGTTCACAAGGTTTCCCATTACCAAAGGCAATTGGTAGATTAAAGAATCTTGAAGGACTTCACATTGATGGATTGATTAGTGAATTACCTGTTGAGATTTGTGAGTGTAAGAAATTAAGATACTTATCACTTCCAAACAATAAGAATCTAAAATCAATCCCTGAATGTTTGAAAGATTTACCAAATCTTAAATTGGTAAACTTTAAGGGATGTGACAACTTGAAACTCCCTGAGGATTTGAAAGTGAAGTTAAGAATTTGGGGATAATAAAATCTTGAAACCCTCACCAAAAAGGTGGGGGTTTTTTGTTTTATAGGATTTTATTACTATCTTTGTATTATAAACCGCCACAGAAATGAAAAATACTCTATATATCTACACTACAGAATCCGACAGGAAGTTGGGTCGTTACAAGTTTGGTCAGACTGAACGTGATGCTCGACAACGTGTTAAGGAACAAGATAGTACTTCTAACTCTGAACCTTTGGAGTTGGTTTTTTCTATTGAGAGTGATTTGTCTGACCACCAAGTACACGACTTGTTGGAGAGAAAGGGTAAGAAGAAGACTCGTAGTGGTCGTGAGTGGTATGAGACATTCAGAGACGATGAAGATGCTATCTTCTATTTGAATCTCATTATTTCTGAGGCTAAGAACGACACTCGTCCCACATACGCCCCTCGTTTCTACCAAGATGTAGTTAAGATGATGTTTAAAGACAAGTTGTCTAAGCTTGACTTGGGTAAGAAGGAGTTTGCTCTTGAGCTTGCTCCACGTTTCGGTAAGACCATCTTTACTATTGATTTGATTGATACTTTATTCAACGAGTATGGATATAAGATTTGTTTCCTACCAGCATATGTATTAACCGCCCTTAGTTCTTTTAAGAAGGAGTTCTACAAATTCAACGGTTACACAGATAAGATGGTTTATGTTGATGACATCAACAACTTGGAAGGTGTTATCCAAGAGCATTACGGTAAGAAGATGATTATTGTTGAAGTATCACTTCACACTGAAGACTATCAGAAGAAGATTTCTATTGTTAAGACTCTTCCACAGGTTGAGAAGTGTTCATTCATTGATGAGTCTGATTTTGGTACTCACAGGACCAACAGTCAAGAATTTATTAAGTATCTTGATTGTCAGATGGATGTCTACATGACTGGTACTGCGATTGAGAAGATTATTTCGGTTCTTGACTACATTGGGGACAACATTATTCGTTGGTCTTATACAGATATGTTGATGGTTCAAGAAGGTGTTCACCCTCTTCAACAAGAGCTTGTATAATTAAAAACTATTTCGTATATTCGTATTATGGAAAACATCAAACAACTCATCCGTCAAAAGTATACATTGTCTCAGACCAAAGAGTCTGTTAAGGATATTGTACGTCCAAGATTCATGAGACTGTCATTGGGTGGCATTGTTGATACATTCAACTCTATTCCTGAAAAGTACCGTACAGACTGGTCTAAGCTCTTGAAGGATGTTAAAACCTCTAAGAACGTTTTGTCAAACTTGATTAAGGGTTTGTTCGGTGTGTACGGTGGAAGATTGACCTACATCATGGATTTGGATACCAACTCAATGAACGTTGAGAAAGATGTTACTATGGTGTTTGCTTCAACTCCCGACAAAAAACAACAGTCATTGTTGGTTGACCTTTTCCGTGAAGTCTTGGGTTCTCAGTACATTGTTGAGTTGATTAACAGTGATGAGACTAGTAACCGTGAGGTTGAAGACCAAGCCAAGAAGACAATTGCTTACGCTAAGGAGAACGGTAAGAAGGTTGTGTTCGTTAGTAAGGATATGGCTTCTCGTAGTTTCTCAATCTCTGAGATTGATACCGTCATCTTGATGTTTGATAGAGGTTCTTACTCTACCATCACTCAGAAGGTATCACGTGTGTTGACTCCTGGTGTGACTTACAAAGGTCTACCTAAGACTCATGGTAATATCATCTCATTGTCTTTGGACCCTAACCGTGAAGATGTTAGTCCTATTGACGAGTACATCGTTTACGAGTCTGAGAAGGTACAAGTTAATGATTTGAACGATGGTCTTCAACGAGTATTGAAGTCGATGGACATCTTTACTAATGACAACGGTGACATTGAACCAATCGAAGTTGATATTTACGCTGACAGACTTATTAACTCTTCAACTTTGATTAAACTTGGTTGTGAAACCTCTAAGGTTGATAAGATTATTCTTGATTCAACTTTGATTAACATGTTACTTGGTATTGAAGTACCTGAGGCTGTTAAGGAAAAACTTATGGGTATTGATTCATCTAAAGTAAAACGTACTAAAGATGAACCACAGACTAAGGAGGAAAAAGAGCTTAACAAAAAGGTTGAAGACATCCGTATGAAGATTAAAAAGGTGTTGGATAACATTGTTGAAAACGCTGTTGAAATCTCTGAAATTAACAACTGTGAGTCAGATGATATAATTGAAACCTTGACAATGATTGATAATAAAGGCTATTGTAATGAGGTTGTCCATGAGGTAGGTGTTGACTGTGAGATGGTTAAACAAATCATCATGATGGGTGGACTTTCATACAAACTTCTTAACACAATTATTTCTTCTTATAACAAAGAAAAAGTTGTATTATTCTAAATATTACCTTATCTTTGATATATGAAACAAACGATTGAACTACACAAGAAATGGAAAGCAGACCCTTCTAAGGGTGAGGTGTTCACACCAAGTGAGTTGGTTCGTGAGATGTTGGACAAAATTCCATCTGACGTATGGGAAAATCCTGAATCTAAGTTTTTGGACCCTTGTATGGGTAAAGGTACTTTCATTGTAGAGATTGTTAAACGTTTGATTGATATTTATGGATATAGTAAGGAAGATGCTATATCTCGTGTGTACGGTTATGATACATGTGTGAAATACGTTAACCACTTAAAACGTGGTGGTTTGGTAAATGTCTTCCATAAAGATTTTTTGAATGAAGAAATAATTATGAAATTTGATGTCGTAATCGGAAATCCTCCATACCAAGAAAATAGTAGTAAAGGTAAATCTAAAGGTGGTGGTAGAGGTGGTGATAAAAACTTATATAGTAAGTTTATAAAAAAATCTGACGAGTTGTTAAAACAAGATGGTTTCTTAATGTTTTTAACTCCACCAGCTATTTTTTCACCAAAAAATAAAAATAAAGAAGTAATATTCAATCCAAATAACAACTTGGTTTTAGTTAAAATTTTTGATGAAAACCCATTCCCAAATGTTTCAACAAATGTGTGTTATTTCATGATGAAAAAAACCCTGAAAACCACTACTAAATTTTTAACAACTAATGGTGAGATTGAATTAAATTTATCTGAAACGGATATACTACCATCTGTTTTTAATCAAAATACAATATCCATTTTCAATAAATTATTTAACAGTCAATTTGAAAAATTTAACTTTGAAAGAGATTGTTCATTACATTCTCAGAACGCTGAATTATTTTCTAACGAACAAAATGAAAATTTTCAATATCCTGTTTATAATGGAAGTAAAATCAAGTATACATCTGTAATTCCTCAAAATATGGGTGTTGAGAAAATTGTTGTATCTCGTAGTGGATATTATAAACCAATTGTAGATAATGGTAATATTGGTACAACTGAAACTAATTTTTTTATTAGGTCAAACAATTTGAATAGTTTGTTTAATATCTTGAATCACCCATTATATAAATTTGTTGTTGAGAAATCTAAATTTAATGGATTTATTCACCAACAAGTTCTTAAATCATTACCTAATCCTGGTACATCTGAAAATTTATTTGAAATTTTTAACATTACCGAATCTGAAGTGCAATATATTCTTAACAATGTTAGATAAGTATATTATACATGTGAGAAATAGGGAATATATGTCAGGTGTTGAGCGTGATAAACACCGTGTAAAACAAACTGCCGAGGTTTTCACGCCAACAGTATTAGTTCAAGAAATGTTGGACAAACTTGAATCACAAGACCCAACATTATTTTCTAATCCTAATAGAACGTTCTTAGATAATTCTTGTGGTGATGGTCAATTTTTATCTGAAGTAGTTGTAAGAAAAGTAGGAAAAAGTGATTGTACTTTAGAACAGGCTTTAAGTACAACATATGGTGTTGATTTAATGGAGGATAATGTTAATGAATGTAGAAGAAGATTGGCAGGACCAAATCCCACACCTGAGATACTTGAAATAGTTAATAAGAACATTGTATGTCACGATGCTCTTACATATGATTATAAGTTTGGAGAACAAGATTAAAATACTTATCTTTGTATTATGAATGTTGATGTGCAAATATATTTGTCCAACTTTAAATCGTTTTTCAACAACAATCCAAACGACTTAATTAGTTTAATTGGAAACAACGATAAAGATAAGTTTTTTGAATTGGTCGAAAGTGCTGTTACGGAAAACTATGATAAAGGTGAAGATTTGGAACTAACCAAAAAACAATTAATTGATATTATGTTAATTCTTACCAAAGACAGGGTTGAAGAAAGAGTTGAAAATTTTATTTTAAAAGGACCTTACGGTGATATATTTTTAAACTAATGGAAAAGAAAGAAATTTTTAAACAGGAATTTAAAAATTATGAAACTTGTTTTCACCAGGACCATCTTTTCTTTGAAAATTATTATGGTTATGATAAATCAAAAATACGAAAAGGTATTTTTGAAATTTCAGGTGAAGTAAAACATGATGAAGAAAGTTATTTAGAAAACTATTCAAATTTAATGTGTAGTGTTACTCAAAGGAATAAGATGATTGTCTTGGAGGAAAGCGGTGACAAACTATCTTTAAAATTATTTACATCCGTCTATCACAGAAGAGTGGGTATTAGGTTTT
>Ga0222714_10004890_pt1 | contig 12977 bp, 10 predicted proteins | sample C33_3DmetaG_FD_165048 | JGI IMG/M metagenome (GOLD analysis project Ga0222714, IMG submission 165048) | Estuarine water microbial communities from San Francisco Bay, California, United States - C33_3D | ecosystem: Environmental > Aquatic > Marine > Unclassified | place: USA: California... | reverse complement strand
CATTTACATAGTGTTAAAGAAACGATGCAATTTTATTCCGAATTGAATAAAATACAATTAGATATAAAATTAGATAAAATTTTATACTATGAAAATGATAATAATCAAAAAGAGATATATGGTTTCTTGACTAATACTCTTCAATTTGTGCCTACGAATAAAGAGATATTCACGAATCAATGGCCAAAAAAAGATGCAATTGCTATTGCACAATATTATAGTGCAGATAGAACGGCAATGTTAATTGACAATGATACAAAACATACAAAAATCCATAATGCTCGTCTAGAAACAATGTATTATAATGTATTTCGAGCAATTATGAGACATATTGTATCACATCAAGGTTTAACTGAAAAACGGGCTGATATACAAGAGATGAAGAAGACAATATATAGTAAAGATAATAATCCAAATGCGAGGTCTGAACTCGAGAAAATGTTACAGAAATTGATGGGACCTAGTGTTACGTTCGTAGCAAATAATAATTATATACAACCCAATAAATACACAGATATAACAACTTGTATTACAAAAAATAAGGATACAAAAGTATGCGATGCAACTAATCACACTCTCATTATTCCAAAAAATAATTTAAATAAACCTGAACTAGATAATGAAAAATATTATTATACAAGATTTGCAGATGAACTACTTCGGTATATTCATGTTAGGCAATTTATACTAGAACCTAATAGACATCTTAATATTATAGACGACACAACACACGTTAATGATGATGAAATAATTGCTACAGAAACTACATTACGAAATGAAATACAGTTTTTAGAAAAAAAAGTCGGAAAACATTATAAAATTTCTATTCCTTATAAATTTGCTATATAGATGATACATATTCGTTCGTATATTTCGATTCCGTCGACCATATTTGTATAAGTATTATTCGTTTTTTTACACGAACTAAAATGTCCAAAGATATATATGAAGAAATCTGTAGATCTATTATTAGACATTCGGAATCAAGATGAAATAGATACAGTAAAATATAATAATAATAATGGTGATTTTGCTACTATCCTATATATGCCCGCAAATGTAATCAAATATAATTTAGTTTTTTTACACGAATATTTCGAAAAATACGATACAGTGTATATTATTTGTAAGTCCGGGAATAGAAGTCATAAAATAAAGGATACTTATTTTGCAGATGATGAAAAAGTATCAACCAATATCACACATTTCAATACTATGTCCGACGAACAAGTAATACGTTCATCTGGGTTGCATATGTCGCTTACTCGTAAAATTCAAATAATATCAGGCAGTATCATATTGTTACTATTATTACTATCGCTAGTGTATGATGATGCCAAATATATGTTTTTCATATTCGGTTCACTCATGTTGTATGTTGGTATATCAGGTAATTGCTTCATGTCTTCTATATTGACTAGCGGTGATATATAGAATTTATTCTTTCAAAGTATCAAAATATACAATTATACTTTGTATATTTTGAAAAAAAATAATAATACCCAAATCGTTATAATCCTAATCTAAAACCCCATATTATAGTCATCGTCTAGACAATTATCGTGTTCACTCTTTTTTATATTTCCTACATTATTACGAATCTCAATATTGCGTTTACTACAAGAACCAGTTATATCAATAGGTGTACCGAACATTTCATCTATAGAAACTTGGCGTTTGAGTTCGGCATTTTCTAGGATTTGCATCTCGTTCAAGTCAAGCACAATATTGAAGGAACTCGTACCGAAATTACCATTCTGACCACACATCACATTGGCGGAAACACCTCGCATATAATCCACCTCTGCGTGTCTAGCGGCGTCAAGTAATACTTCACTATGAACTTCAAACGATGCTTTCGCAATCGGACCAATATCATCATTTAATATACCTGACCGGAATACAGGTATCATATCAGGAGTCAATGTCATTCTATCACATAGAAGTGAAAGGTGGTGATAGTTAATATAAGCATCACTGAATTCCATAACTTCTGAAATCTCATTGAATAATCCTTGTCTAGCCGCTTCAATTCCCAAAATATTATGAATTTCTCTGACGTCGTTACAGAAAGTTCTTTGTGTATCTATGAAATCTAGTGATAGTGCCTTCATTAAATTGGAACCAGTCGTATCCAATACCCATGTATCGTTCCTTTTATATGTGCTACCATCTTTAATCGATACCATATTACTCAACTTACGTGGAGTAACCTTTTCTATATTTTCAATTCCTCGTAAAACAATAGAGTTAAGCATCGCATCCTGAAGTGTTTTTAATAAATGAATTTCATTAGACTGGTCTAGAGAAGCTACTGTTTTCCTCTTTTTATTCTCAATTAAAGGACGAATTCTAAATACCAATTTATTATGATTAAAATCTGAAAATGCACAATTGATGTTAGCTCCATACGAACTATTTTTTATTGCGAAATGAATATCATCCATTGTGATATTCTTATCCAATAATATATCGGAATTTAATTCTAACCGAACAATCCATTTGCTTGGAATTTTTCCATCGTCCTTTTCTTTATCCTCGTCTGAAAGACAATCTTGTATCATTTTTTCATATTCGTAAAATTGTTCAACAAACTCCTTATCATCTTCAATGAAAGTAGATTTACCTTCGGGGTCGAAACATATTTGAGCTCTACTAACAAGATCCAATAGTTTTGTATATTCAATAATGTTTGAAAATTTGATTGCTTTGGACTGATGTGTCTCGTCTTGTTTCTTTAGATAAATTGTGAGAGATGGATTCTTGGGATTTCTTGTAAGTCTCAATAACTCTTCAATACGAGGAACACCGCGCGTTACATTAGACTTACTAGCAGTACCTGCATAATGAAATGTATTTAAAGTCATCTGTGTAGTCGGTTCACCAACACTTTGTCCGGCTATGATTCCAACCATTTCTCCTGGATGAACGATGGATTTTTTATACTTAAGCAAAATCGTCTCCAATAATAATACAAGAGCTTTACGATGAAACCTTTTATGAACGAGTAGATCACGGGGGTTCAAATAGTATTTGTATAAGAGTTCAAATAGTTTTCCCGGTTGGGTAAGTCTTATCTCTTTTAGTTTGACCATATATTCATCTACTAAGTCAAAACATTCTAGTGGTGTCATATCCGTAACCGAATTTTTATTTAAAGACATTTGACCTTGAATATTGTTTATAGTATTGACGAACGAAACAGGTAGTTTTAACATATTTTCGTCTTTTTTCTTGAAAACCTTTTCTATAATATCCGCTCTTTTTTGAATCATATATGCTATCATATCACTACATTTCTTCTGTGTATCAGAACGCTGTTGTTTCAACCGTTTAATTGCATCCTTTGTATATACATCATCTAGTCCAGTATCGCCTGCTTTAACACCAAGTATGTCATATCTCATATAAATATCCTCAGTGCTCAATCCAACTAGAGGCATTGGTTGATTTTCTACTTTGGTTGTATCGATACCATCATCACCATAAGAGTACTGCACAATTTTATTTTTATTATCACGAACAGTCATATCATAAGCGATCTTCAAATCTTCAAGAGACTTAATCAGACGACGTTGAATATACCCAGTTACTGATGTCTTACAAGCAGTGTCGATAAGACCAACACGACCACCCTGTGCGTGATGAAATAACTCGATCGCATTGAGACCCTCTATATAAGAATTGACTACAAATCCGCGCGCCTCTGGACTATCATCATATCTACTGAAATGAGGAAGAGTACGGTTATCATAACCATATGGTATGCGTTTACCATCTACATTTTGCTGTCCTAATCCTGAAATCATTTGAGTGATATTCAACATATTACCCTTTGACCCAGACTCAACAATCATCATAAAACGATTTGTATTATTCAAACTGCTACGAGCAATCTTACCAGATTCATCCATTGCCTTATTTAAAATCTTATTAACTTGTGTTTCGAATTCATTCACATTACTATCCGCTGTATTATTTTCGAAAATTCCTAGATGAACCTTATCAATCAGTGACTGTACTTCCAATTTCTTCTGTGTAATCGCTTGAACGATGCGCTGTTGTGTAATATTATCGGCAATTAAATCGCTTATTCCCACACTATAAGAACTAGTGTTCATGTATTCTGTGATAATATTCTGGAGATTGTCTATAAAATCGGAACAAGTTGCGCTACCAAAGTCGTTATAAGCACGATGTAATATACCCTTTGATGTTGACCCCAATATAGATTTTTCCATTTGACCGCGAATATATTTACCATTACGTATCTCGAGGACATTATTACTTGTGGAGTAATCATCATTTGCGCCGAACATTTTATTCTTGAATGATAGTGTAAATGGGGGCATAATTTGAGAAAGAATATCAAAACTATTCAATGATGTTCCTGCCTCACGTATTTTCTTAGTATCTACGTTATTGTACATCATAAGTAAATTCATCGCAACACGTGGATTAATCTTTAAATTAGGTCTTGTAAAACGATACGAACCAAGCATAGAATCTTGATAAATTCCGATAATTGGAGAATTTGACGCAGGACTTATAATTTGATGGGGAATCGCAGCCAAGTGTTTCAATTCAGTTTCAGCGGTTATACTTTGAGGCGCGTGCATATTCATTTCATCTCCGTCAAAATCCGCATTATATGGTTTAGTATCTGCTACATTCATTCTAAACGTGTCACCTTTCTTCATTACACGAACTATATGTCCCATCATTGACATTCTATGAAGAGACGGTTGACGATTAAATAGAACACAATCACCGTCAATAAGACTTCGGTGAACTATATCGCCGTTCTCCAGGCTAATCGATTTACGGTCGACATATCTGAGTGATACGCTCTCTCCGTTCTTTCGCTCGATCGTTTTGGATCCTGGATAAATGTCAGGACCGTTATCAACCAACTTACTTAGGTAGTCACGATTGCGATCATTTACTTTAATAGGTTTTGTAAGATTTTGAGCTACCCTCTTAGGTACACCCAGTTCTCTAATTCCTAAATTTGGGTCTCCTGTAATTACTGTACGCGCCGAGAAGTTTACACGCTTTCCCATTAAATTTCCTCTGATACGACCTTGCTTTGAATTCAGACGACTGAAAATACACTGATATGCTCTGCCTGAACGCTGTGCCATGGGGGCTGCACCTCGTGTTTTATTATTGGATATCATTGCGATGAAATATTGTAAAAGGCGTGTCAAACTATCAATCACATTTGCTGCTGCATCGTTCTGTATTTTTTCCTTGAGGTCGTTATTTGTCTTAATAATATTACTATAAATGTGTGTTAAATCATCCTCACTTCGTTGTTGAGCATCATGTTTTACAGATGGACGAACTTGTGGCGGTGGGACGGGTAATACCTGACATATCATCCAGTCGGGGCGCGACCATATTGGATTGAAACCCATAAAATTTACGTCTTCATCACTAATTCGTTTAAAACTCTTCAATAATAATTCAGGTGTAAGACGCACGCTAATTTTATCATCGTCTGTGTCGGTCTTCATTTTCTCCCACGTAGCATAGATAGTAGCTATTTCTAACACTGTAATTTTATCGGGCTGCTTACAACCACAACCATCATCTGTTAAGTCACCACAACGTCTAACTTTGGTTGCTATTTTTGATACATAATTCCACCTATCACTTGGACTCCAACCCAATGTATGTTTATGATCGTTTTTATTAATGAGTAATTTACTGCATTTATAACATACACATTTCGCAATTTTCAAAATATCCTTTAGATGCTGTGTAAATATAACTGGGCGAGCCAATTCGATATGTCCAAAATAACCGGGTGTATCAATATAAGTAAAACCATCCGTAGGACATATAGTTCCTGGTTCCAACACACCCATACGTGGGTCAAACAATCCACCGAGAACTGGTTTATTGTTTATATATGTATCTCGCGACGTAATTTCAACTACAGAATTATTTCTAATTTCTTCCGGAGATCCAATACTGAATTGAATACCCACGATTTTCGATGATTTGGGTTTTGTGTTTGTCATGTGTCTATGTAATTGTATAATATGTGTTTATATTATAATTATGTTTCAATTTTTCCTTTTATGAATCCTAAATCACGCGTTTTTTGGAGAAAACACAAAATAATTTATAAAATTGATTATTAAATTTAAATGTTTAATTTCATTAAACACACATACATACACTCTTATTATATATATCAAATAATGGTTTCTTCAACTCGCAAACAAAGCAAACAACAAAAACTACAAAAGGTACAAGATTCCGATAGTGAAACAAGTGACGAAGAATATATCGAATATGCCACCGAGGAATCATCTGAATGTGATGATGATGATGAGTCTATTGGTAGTGAAGATTCCGAATCGGAAGATGAAGATAGTGTTGTAGAGAAGCGTAAATCTAGACACGTTAAATCTCGTAAATATAACGATGATAGTGAAGAAGACGAAACCGATGAGTGTGAGATTCGTAAAAAAATTGCGAAGATCTTCCCATCCAAATATATCAATAGTAAGGTAAAACGAGACAATGAGAATAAAAAAAGGGCATTTGCTAAAATGGAAGCTAACACTAAAAAAAAAAATAATAAGAAAAAAAATAATAAGAAAAAAAATAAGAGACAACGTGATGAATCCTCCTCGGATGAGCGCGAGGACGAATCATCTTCAGACGAGTGTGACGATGAATCCTCTTCAGACGAGTGTGACGATGAATCTTCTTCGGATGAGGTAGAAGTCAAAGAAACTGTTACCTTGTCTCTATTAGATTTAATCGGCGGTAATGTAGTTGGTGTGGATGATGATGACGACGAAGAAGCTCTTATTGACGACGAAAATGAAATTTGTGATAGTGATGATGAAAAGGTATTTCTGAAGGAAAACTATGAAGGTGTTGTTGATATTACAGACGATGGAATTAAAGAGAAATTATGTAAGAAGAATAGTAATAAAAAGAAGAATAACAATAAAAAGAAATCAGACGAAGATGACGAGGTAGACCTTTCCGATAAGTTTCACGATGAGTATACTGAACTTCTAGACGAGAGGAAATACCGACTAGAGAAGTTGAAAAAGAGACCAGATAGTAAAGTGCATAAGAAGGCTTTGCGCGAATGCCGTAAAGAGATGAATAACCTTATCAAGACGACACGGGGGTCTAATACCAAGGGATATTATAAACTTATTCACTCACAGAACCAAAAACTTTCGGGAGAAATTGAGTATTTCAAAAAGAAGTTGTCCAATAAGGAACAACTACAGATTATGAAGGATATGAAGGAAATTAATGACCATATTCTCGTTGATAAACCGCATAGACTATCATTGTTGCAGTCAGATATGCCGATTAAATATAAGGCAAATGTAATGCAGAAGGTCAATATGTTGAAGTCTATGGAACCAGGTGACCCTGAGTATTATAAAGTTAAGAATTGGGTTGATGACTTCATGCAGGTTCCTTTTGGAAAATATAGTGGCCTTGATGTAAATATGTCTCACGGCATTGATAAGTGTAATAAGTTTATGGAGGATGCAATGAAAATCCTTGATGATTGTGCTTACGGACTAACCGAAGCAAAGATGCAGATACTACAATTGGTTGGTCAGTGGATTTCGAACCCTAATGCAATGGGAACTGCCATTGCGATAAAGGGACCGATGGGAACAGGTAAGACGACTCTAGTAAAGGATGGTATCAGTAAGATTCTACAGAGGTATTTCGCATTCATTCCTCTAGGTGGGTGTGGTGATGGTAGTTTCTTGGAGGGACATTCCTATACTTATGAAGGTAGTGGTCACGGTAAGATTGTTCAAGTGCTAAAAGAGAGTAAGAGTATGAATCCTGTATTCTATTTCGACGAATTAGATAAGGTTAGTGAGAGTGCAAGGGGTGAGGAGATTATTGGTATTCTCACGCATTTGACTGATACTTCTCAAAATAATCAGTTTCATGATAAGTATTTCGCAAATGTTGATTTTGATCTCAGTAAATCTCTATTTATCTTTTCATATAATGACGAGAATCGAGTCAACCCCATTCTCAAAGATAGGATGTATTGTATTCATACAAAAGGGTATACTACAAAGGAAAAACTAGTTATTGCTCGCGATTATATCTTACCCAAGATTCGCGAGCAAGTTAATTTTACAAACGACGAAGTTACTATTCCAGACGAAACGATCGAATACATTATTACAAATAAGAATCTTACCAAGGAAGAAGATGGTGTTCGTAATTTAAAACGATGTCTTGAGGTTATTCATACCAAAATTAATCTATTCCGTTTAGTTAAGATGGACGAGGATAATATGTTTTCTAAGGAAATCAAGATGAAGATTGTATTCCCGTATACTGTTACAAACGACGATGTCGATAAACTCATTAAGAGTGAACCTTCACAGAACCAGAGTGTGTTGGCTTCTATGTATATATAGAAAGCATAATAATAATAATAATATAAAAACATTGCGGTATTGGTAATATAATATGTCGGATGAGGATACCAATAATTTTTTTATTCATATGTTATCATTATTAGATGACAAAATGTATATAAGTCAATTTCTGAGAGAAAATGTAAATGTTACAGCTATTCGCGATAATATTCGTACGTTTTTAGTTGAAAATTGTGAACACGATTTGGTAACAGATTGTATTGACATAGACCCAGAACAATCACAGCATATAATTTATTGTACTAAGTGTATGATGACGTTATGATTTTTATTATTTACGATATATAATAAAAATAATTTATGCTCCTATTTGACAGTCGGTCGTGGCGTTTCCTCCTCTGGTTTGTAACGCATTTAATTGACTATCACTCAAACACAAAGGTCCATTAGAATTAGACAATCCAGCAGAACGCGCACCACATTCTGGAGAACCCAATGTAGGAGGACCGTATATATCATACAGAGTGTCTTGAGAATAAGGACGAGGTTCTAGACTATTCATCATACCTTCCTTTTTCTTGTTGTGCCCCATAAATTCACTAAATCCGTTCTGGATTTTACTAATCATGTTTTCTGACTTCTTTTCTTTTAATCCCTCCGTTTCCTTATCTTCTTCGCCTTCGAAACCCTCTTCTTCGTCATCTTCGAAACCCTCCACTTCCTCATCGTCTTCGTCTTCGAAACCCTCCATTTCATCTTCGTCATCTTCGAAACCCTCTATTTCCTCATCTTCGTCTTCGTAACCCTCCATTTCATCTTCGTCTAAATCTCCCATACCTTCATATCTAGCGAAAGAAACTTTCTTAGAATGAGGTTTGAAATCATAACAACCACAAGAAGCTGTAAGTATTATTAGTAATACTAAAGCACCACCGAGAATGTAAAAGTTTGTAAGTTTCATATCTATAAAGTATATACATATTTTATAGATTTTAATTGTAAATGGTTGTTTGTTGACTTTCAAGAATCAGTTACCTCTTTGTTCAGATGTTTTCATTTGAGAAAATCATTGGGAAATAAAAAAACTTATAACAGATACAATAATAACACAAATTTTTAAACTACGAATATACATTATCAACTTGCCATTGCTAAAGTCTAACAAAGGAATCAACCATAATATATAGGGAATTATTGCTATGAGAAGAAGCGAAAACCACATATATAAACTATTTCGCCTTTCGCTATTAAGTTTTTCTATTTCTTCACTATTGGTTCCTATTTCACCATAGGCATTATTGAATGTGGCATACAACATAAGAAATAAATACGTTGATAGCATTAACAATCCCATCATATACAGCACAATCTGATCAGATATAGATATTTTTGGTGGGTTTTTGAAATGACTACCCACCCGTTCCCACAAGGATGCAAGACCTGTTACTATACCAAGCATTGACGAGAGGGAAACAGATGGCATAACATGCATTGACGGGAGGGAAACATCTGACATACCAGGCTTTAACAGGAGGAGTATATTAAAAATTGTGAATATAACCAATAAAACCCCAATAATACCAAAAACAAATTTCCACTGAAACATTAGGCAGAGTATGCCTATAACAGAAAATATACTAATAAATGCTGCGAATAATATATTGTTTACATGTAAACCTTGTATTGCCGTAAAGGGTGTGAAAAAATGGATGCTATCATGAAACGGGTTGTTAATAGATAATGATTCTGATGTTAGTATTGATTTTGCTGTTACTACTACTACTACTACTGCCATATAAATACCCACACCAATAAGACTGTTTGGTCCAAGATTCGCCCTATCACCCAATATAGCAAAAGTAATTGAAAACCCCAATAACAATATGGTCATAAACACATTTAACTTATTGTATGACATATATCCTATTTCTTCGGCATTTATATTTTTTTTTTGAGTATCGGTCATTATATATTTATTCTATATTATATCTTATATTTATTGACTTGTTTCCGTTATCATTATTTATCACATTTATTTTTTTTATATAACTCTTCAATTCGTTATATTTATCATTTATATATTCAGTTATGTCCCAATCATCTTCGGTTTCTATTATTTTATTTTCGTGTTTCGTTACAATCGCGTTTTCTAAATCTTTATTTTGAAAATTATCTGCATCGCCTTTTACTATATGACCAATCATAAACCCAATAGGAACCAGTAAAATTAAAGGAACGATTAAAGTCTGCATTTTAAATTCTGGTTTTAGATAGTATAATGTTTCAGACATATATATTTATATATTTAAATTACATAAAAAGGTTGCATTTTTAACTATTATATGGATAAACTCGACTTAAAAAAATTAATTGCCGATTCTGATTACGAGGATAACACAGCGAATATACGTAAGTTAAAACATAGCGTTTTAATACGAAAGGATGTTGAAAAAATATTACAACTGAAGAGTAAACACGTTCGGTTAATTCGTAATGATTTGGACGGATTTACTAAACTCTGTGCAAGTCAATGTAGTTTTTTATTTTCTCGTTATACAGATATATTCAATCGAATTTTGAAAGATGAATTGGACCTCAGTATTTTGGGTTCTGTTATTGATATTCTTGGTAAAATCGAAGAGGGTAAAATAGATCAGATGAAAGGATCAATTGAAGTTGGAGAACTACTTAAGAAAATGTATATAGATTCTGCTTTAAAAACAGGAGATAAGATTAATAGTAATAATAAAGGAAACGAAGAACATATTTTTGCGGAATCTAAAACTCTTTCTTGGAAAGAATTCAAGGTACTAAATTCATAATAATTGAATAACATAATAAAGATAAATATACCCTATATTTATTATGTCTGCGCTATCTAACGAACAAAAACTTGACAGAACTTGGAAAGGTGGGTATGCTACTTTGAAATTGGCTTTCTGTAATGATGTGGACGATGATTTTACTCGAGAAACTAGAATGGCTATCGAAAAACATAATAAAAACATTTTGGATTCTACACACCCAGACTCGGGTTTTGATTTAAGAGTTCCTAATATGGAAATTTTTAATGTGCCGTTCAAATCGCAGTTTGTTAATTTGGGGGTGAAATCTAGTATGAGTTATAATGGGTCCCCTTGTGGATTTCTCATGCATCCGCGGTCGAGTATTTCAAAGACACCTCTTATGTTAGCGAACCATACTGGTATTATCGACTCGGGTTATCGCGGTCCTTTAATTGCGGCTTTAAGATATTTACCTTGTTGCGAAGGGAGTTCTTATACAATTGATAAGAACACACGTATTATGCAGATTTGTCATCCATCTCTTTGTCCTATATTTGTTATAGAATGCGACGAGTGTGAACTGGTTGAAACAGACCGTGGTGAAGGAGGATTTGGTTCAACTGGAGTTTAATATAATTCTTATAACGATATAAGTATAACGATATAAGTATAATGATATAAGAATTATATATATAAGAATTATATATAATTGTATACTATATATTCAACATGATGAAAAGTTACATAGAAGATAAACTCAATTCTGGTATAAATATATTCAAAGATACAACTAACGTTTTATTCAAAGAGAATCCTAATGTTTTGTACACAAGAGAAGAAGCTATCAGAGTTAGAAATAAGTATCCTGGTAGAATACCAATTATTGTTAACCGGAGTAATAGTGCTGGAACTGATGTTCCTCAGATCGATAAGCATAAATTTTTAGTACCTTGTGATTTAACTATGGGGCAATTTCAATATGTTATACGTAAACGTCTTGTATTGTCACCAGATAAAGCACTTTTTTTATTTGTAAATAACTCAGTTGCTCCTACAAACAGTATTGTATCTACAATTTACGAAGAGCATCACGATAAAGACACATTGTTTTTATATGTTACCTATTCTATGGAAAATACATTCGGATAATATTATTCTTATATACGATTATCTAACAATAATATAGATGGTGTCGGGGAAATGTATACAAATATATAATAAAAAATTCATACATAAGAATATAAATAAAAATAAGGTTGTGATTTTCGATATGGATGAAACATTGGGGTGTTTCACAGATTTAGAAGCATTATGGAATGTAATTGAATCGGAACATATAATATTTAACCGACCTCATTTGAATAAACAAGAAAGTTTCAATGCGTTATTGGATTTATACCCAGAATTTTTAAGATATGGAATCATGAATATATTAGAATATTTATATTATAAGAAGACTCGGGGTGAATTTATTGGTGTTTATATTTATACTAATAATCAAGTTGGTAGGCGTTGGTCTAAAATGATTGTAAGTTATTTGGAAACAAAAAATAAAATTAATGGATTATTTAATCAAATAATACACGCGTTTAAAATCAATAATCAAATTATAGAACCCTTACGAAAAGGTAACGCCAAGACACGCTGTGATTTTATTAGATGTAGTATATTACCGCATAATACAGAAATGTGTTTTATAGATGATACATATTATACCAAAATGAATCATGATAAAATATATTTTATTCAACCCAAACCATTTTTTCACGGTTTGAAAACGGGTGATATA
>Ga0222714_10004888_pt1 | contig 12980 bp, 21 predicted proteins | sample C33_3DmetaG_FD_165048 | JGI IMG/M metagenome (GOLD analysis project Ga0222714, IMG submission 165048) | Estuarine water microbial communities from San Francisco Bay, California, United States - C33_3D | ecosystem: Environmental > Aquatic > Marine > Unclassified | place: USA: California... | reverse complement strand
ACAATACCGAGGATGGTACTTGTATCAGAGATTACATTCACGTGACTGACATTGCTGATGCTTATGTCAAGGCTGTTACAGGTTACTCTCAACCAGGTGCTCGTGCATTTAACTTAGGTACCAACACGGGCATTAGCAATATGCAAATTATTCGCTATGTCAATGAGCATATTGGTGAATTTGAAATGGACGTTGGGCCAAGACGAGCCGGAGACCCAGACATTCTAATTGCTGACAGCAATTTAGCAATGACTACACTTGGCTGGCAACCACGGCACAGTACATTGGAAAAAATTGTCGACGATGCATGGGCATGGTACAAACTGCAAGCACAGGAATTGGTTAAAAATGGCATTTGAGGTTATCAAAGAGTTTGAATTAGCACTAGCACAGAAAACTGGTGCGCCCTATGCCATCATGACCGATAACTGTACTAATGCATTAGAACTTTGTTTCAGATACGATGCAGTCTCGCATTGTAACTATACCAAGTATACTTACTTGAGTATTCATCAAATGATGCACAGGCTTAACATTGAATACGAACTAACCGACGAAGAATGGATTGGGGAATACCAATTCAATAACACACGGATTTGGGATAGTGCTAGATTGCTTGCAGACAACATGTACAGACCCGGAACACTACAATGTTTAAGTTTTGGGTTTGGCAAACCATTGCAACTAGGCTGGGGTGGTGCTATACTAACCGACGATGAAGAATTTTATAACATAGCAATTCGTCAACGTTACGATGGTAGAGATCTCAACGTTGAACCATGGCAAAATCAAGAGTTACCAAAAATTGGATATCACATGAGACCAACACCAGAACTAGCCAAACTTGGATTAGAACTACTACCCAATGTTGATCCGACTCCTGTGTATAAAACCTACCCGGACGGAAAGCAAATTATTTGGGCTAACGGTTGACAATCAAATAAGTTGATTGTATAATATAAACATATACGGCAATCCACTGCCTTATCATCGGAGAATATAAATTGACAGATAAAAACGAATACGAAACAACGTATCTAGCAGATGCCATTCGCCACAAAATGAAGCGTGAAAACAAACGCTTCTGGGCAGGTGATAATATTAGCGAATACTTGCACGACAGTGACAAAGAGCATTTAATCAATGAAGCAACAGAAGCATTTGAAACTGTGCTAGATCGTTTGCTTATTGATCGTGAAACTGATCCTAACAGTAAAGGTACAGCTCGACGACTGGCAAAGATGTACTTTAACGAAATCATGGCAGGTCGGTATGAGCCAGCACCAGAAGCAACTGCGTTTCCTAACGAGCCAGATCATATCACACAAGAGTGCTACGATGGTATGTTGGTTGTTCGTAGTGAACTTAAAAGCATGTGTAGCCACCATCACCAGCCTGTTAGCGGTGTTGCCTACATTGGTATCCTTGCCGCTGATAAACTTATCGGCTTGAGCAAGTATACACGTATTGCTCAGTGGTGTGCCCAGCGTGGCACACTACAAGAAGAACTTTGCATGGACATTGCTCGCGAGATTATGAAGGCCACAGACAGCAAAGATGTAGGCGTTTATATTCAAGCCACACATGGTTGTTGCGAAAACCGTGGCATTCGTGCCCATAGTTCATTGACTCAGACTACTGTACTAAAAGGCCTGTTTAAAACTGACCCAGGTGTTAAGAAAGAGTTCATGGACAATATTAAGTTGCAACAAGACTTTGCACCACGATAAATTTTTAATTAAAGGAGAATCTAAAATGGATTACGAAGGTAAAAAAATCCCAAATATTGTTTTTATGTATCGCGAAGGCGATGAAGAGCCCGAAGAGGGTGGTTGCCCAATTGGTGGCCAGTTTGTTCCAACAACAGCAGATCAGTTGTTTGACGGCAAACGTGTAATTGTATTTTCATTGCCTGGTGCATTTACACCAACTTGCAGTACATACCAACTGCCAGGCTTTGAAAAGATGTACGAAGAATTCCAAGCAATGGGCATTGACGAAATCTATTGCTCAAGTGTTAACGATGGATTTGTTATGAATGCTTGGAAGAAAGCAGTTGGCATCCAGAAAGTTAAAATCATTCCAGATGGTAACGGAAGTTTCTGCGGTAGACTTGGCTCTTTTGCTGATTTCACTGAACTAGGCTTTGGTATGCGAAGCAAACGTTTTGCAGTTATACTCAAAGACGGTGTTGTTGAAAAGTTTTTCCCAGAACCTAACTCTTCCGAAACTGACCCAGACCCATATGGTGTTTCAAGTCCAGAAAACGTTATGGACTATTTGAAATCCCTATAATAAGGAAGTATTATGCACTGGCTTAAGCGCAAACTACGCAAGTGGATTAACAATGACGATGATTACGGGCTCTCAGCAGGTAAAATGGTTTCCTGTGATGCGTTAGCGTCCGTAGATTGGGACGAACCATTGCGTTTTACCTTGACAAAGGCGCAAGGCGGGTATATAATTAATACAAGACGTTATGATAAAGTCAAGGATCGTAACGAAGGTAGCGTTTATATTCTAACTGACGAGCAGAATCTTTCAGAAGAAGTAGGCAAAATTATTAGTTTAGAAATGCTACGTATGCCTTATAACTGATTGCCGGAGGCAAAATGTTTTTAAAATTGTTAGAACGCTTGGGTAGGAAACGTATCGTTCTAGATAGAGCAAGTAACGAGCCCTATCTAGAACGTTACTATCTATTTCTTAAAGATAGAGAGCGTTTTCCTTTTAACGTATTCCTACATAAATTTTTAAAATCGGATCCAGATGATCTACATGATCATCCTTGGCCTTATGCAACTTTAATTCTAAAAGGTGGTTACTATGAATGGGTTCCAGAGTTTGATGGACAAGGTAAAAAGATTGGCGAATCTCGTCACTGGCGTGGGCCCGGACACTTTAGGGTATGCCGTGCTACTAGTTATCATAGGATTGAGCTTGACCCTAACGTAACTGCTTGGACATTGTTTATGCCAGGTCCTCAACAGCGTGAATGGGGATTTGAAGTTAAAGGTCGTTGGATTCAATGGGAACAATACTTAGCAACAAGGAACACTAAATGAACGAGCAGAAACTTTACATCAGTAATGTAACTTTAAAAGACGCAGTAAACCACATCGGATTTGCCATGTTTAAAGACAACTGGCGTCCAGACTATATTGTAGGTATTACTCGTGGCGGTCTGGTTCCTGCTGTTATGCTGAGTCATACACTAGGTGTTCCGATGCATACATTAGATGTGCGACTACGTGACACCGGCGGGCTTTCAGGCCCTGAATCTAATCTTTGGATGGCCGAGGAAGCGTTTGGCTATAACAGCGATAATACAAAAATGAAAAATGCTCGCTGGGATCCAAGTTTGCGTAAAAAGATTCTCGTCATTGACGACATTAACGATACTGGCGCTACGTTTAATTGGATAAAGAACGATTGGATGGCAGGATGTATGCCCAACGAAGATATTGCTTGGAATACTGTCTGGCATAATACTGTGCGTTTTGCCAGCCTAGTAGATAATCAGGCCAGCGAATTCGATGTTGACTATACATGGAAAGAAATTAACAAAGCCGAACGAGATGTTTGGGTAGTTTTTCCATGGGAACATTGATGCTAGGGTTTCAGCCACATATAAAACTGTTACACGACTGGACTACATTGATTGGCCGTGTAACTGATGTAGCACAACACTTTGTAATCAATCAACGTTATCGTGACCATATTCTGTATGAGTCTGGTGCCAGTGTAGTTGCAGAATTACCCGATGGTGGCTGGATCAGCAAAAGCGGACCTAGTCAAGATTTTTTTGTACTAGGCGGCATTCCTGAAACAGAATTACTTGATAAATTTTTTAATCATACGTTTCCTGAGTTAACGTTTACACCAGCAACAATATGTTGGAGCAGTGGTAACGTACCGAGACACCGCGACAGCATTAAAAACGGACAATGTAGTTTTGTCTACCCAATACACGATAACAGCGGAACGGGCGTAGTCTATGATTCAGAAAGTGACCAGGTGTACACTTATGGAACACAGGCTGATGTTCCGATAATTATTAATATTACTAAAGAGCATGAAGTAAAAATTACCGATCCAAGGATTTGGTTTAGTATACACATGCATGAAGACATCGAAAAAGTTAAAAAAGTATTTGACAAATTGTCTAAATACCAGTATACTATTCAATGAACAAGCGGTCTTTTTGGCATTCATCCCGCTTTATAAATTCTGCAGGCCTATGCTATTAATTTAACATAGGAGAAACATACATGGCAAAATATCTATCAACTAAAACATACGGAAACGATAGAGGACTTAGTTGTACATTTAGACAGTGGCGTTCAACGCACAGTCATTGTTCAACACTACATGGTTACTCAATTGGTATCAAATTGATTTTTGAATCGGAAACACTAGACGATCGCAACTGGGTTATGGACTTTGGCGGGTTGAAAGCATTTAAAGAATGGAGCGAATGGTTGTTTGATCATACATTAGTTGTTGCACACGACGATCCTTTCTTACATGAATTTCAACGCCTAGCACATCTGGGTACTGTTGCACCCAGTGGTACAGGCGAAGTTACAAAGATTAAACCGCACGAACGTGGTGCTATTTGTGATTTGCGAATAGTAGAAGGTGTAGGCTGTGAAAAGTTTGCAGAGATTGCATATAAGTCTATGCAAGAAATTTTAGAAGCATATCAAGAAGGCCGTGGCTGGACTCATCCAGACGGTCGAGTCTTTGAAGCAAGGTATCCAACAGGCAAGGGCGTAAAACTACGCTCAGTAGAAGTGTTTGAACATGCGGCCAATTCCGCAGTATACGAAGGGTAATCGATATGAAATGGCGTTATAGTGAAGCATTTTACAGCGTTCAAGGCGAAGGAAAATACGTAGGAGTTCCTAGTGTATTCCTTCGTATGTACGGATGCAATTTCCGTTGCAAAAAGTTTGGGCGTGATAAGTCAGAGCAATACGATACCAAAACCCCAAACCCTGAGGTTGCCGTTATTATTCAAAACATTGATAACTATAAAGAGTTTAACGATTTACCAATCGTACACACAGGGTGTGATACTTACGCAAGCATTTATCCAGAGTTTAAACGTTTTATGCAAGACGTAGACACTGATCAAATTGTTGAGCGTTTACTAGCGTTAACTCCTACCGGTAGTTGGACTTTGCCATCAGGACAAGACATCCATTTGATTATCACTGGCGGCGAGCCAATGCTAGGATGGCAAAGGAACTACGTTGAATTATTCGATCATCCTAAAATGAAGGACTTGAAAAATGTTACAATTGAAACAAACGCGACACAGCCTATTAGACAAGAGCTTGTCGATTATCTCACAAATCAAAATCGATTCAGAGTCACCTTTAGTTGTTCACCAAAACTTTCGGTATCGGGAGAATCTTGGGATGATGCTATCCGGCCTGAAATTGTTCACAGTTATTACAGCGTACCTAACACTCATCTGTACCTTAAGTTTGTTGTTGCTGACATGGACGACGTTGATGAAGTTAGCCGAGCTGTTGAAGCGTATACCAGTGCTGGAATCAAGTGTCCAGTATATACTATGCCTCTTGGGGGTAGGTACGAAGAATATAAAGAAAATGCCAAGCGAGTTGCAACTCTCGCAATGGAGCGGGGATGGCGATATACGCCCAGGCTCCATGTCGACATCTTCGGTAACGCCTGGGGAACCTAAGGAACCAGAGACTTCGACGCCAAATAAACAATGGACTGACGAAGAAATTGATGCTATGAGAAGGAGTGGATACTAATGGGACTGTTTGATTGGGGTAAGAAAAAACCCGAACCCGAAGTTAAAAAAGAGGCTCCTAAACCAAAGAAGTCTGCAAAGGATATTGCTACTGAAAAGGGCGAACCTTACATTTCAGTACTGTCTGTGGAGTTGGATCCCGATAATCCAGGATCTGGTGCATTTGAACTAGATTGGAATGATAAGTTTGTTGTTAATTTAGTTCGTGCTGGGTATCAACAAAAGCCCAACGAAGAAGAGTCAGTTATTGTTGATCGTTGGTTCCATGATGTATGTCGCAACGTTCTTCAAGAAAATTACGAACAGTGGGAAGCCAATAAGACTAAGGGACAATAATGCTTTTATACGTTAACGGCGACAGTCACAGCGCAGGTGCTGAGGCTGTTGTTCCATTTGCATTTGCTGAAGACGATCCTTGGCACTATCCTCCTCCTAATAGGTCTCCTCACCCGGATAACGTAGTAGCAAGTTTTGGAAACTTACTTGCTGAAAAACTCGGATGGGATGTAGTTAACAACAGCGAAAGTGCTAGCAGTAACGATCGTATTATACGTACAACTACTAAATGGCTCAGTGAGAATCCAAAGCCCGACCTAATACTAATAGGCTGGAGTACTTGGGAACGTGAAGAATGGCTAGGATCAGATGGCGTTTATTACCAAGTAAATGCTAGTGGTGTAGACACAGTACCCAATGAGTTAAAAGATAAATACAAACGTTGGGTGATAGAACAATCATCACCGGAGCGCCACAGAGACATCGAGTTTTATTGGCATCAAAGAATTTGGGATTGGCATCTTTATTTAGAGCAACAAGAAATCCCGCACTTGTTTTTTAACACGTATTTGTATTTTAATAACATTGTAGCACATAGTATTCCAAGATTTGATTGGGGCACTAGTTATATTGGTCCTTACAACGAAGGATCAACCTATTATACGTGGCTTAAAAATCAAGGAATCGAAACAGTAAACCCAAATAGTTACCATTTTGGCGCAGATGGCCATAAACTTTGGGCAGACTTACTAAAACAGTTTATTGAATCAAACGGTTGACAGTCTGTTAACATTTTGCTATAATAATGAATATAGCAATAATTTTGGATAACTCAATGAAATACCTGATTGTAGATACTGCTAATACTTTCTTTCGTGCAAGACATGCGGCATTCCGTGCCGCAGACACCTGGACTAAACTTGGCTTTGCTATTCATGTTACACTTGGTGGCATTAATAAAGCCTGGCGAGAGCATAAAGCAGATCATGTTGTGTTTTGTTTAGAAGGACGCAGTTGGCGCAAAGACTACTACGAGCCTTACAAAAAGAATCGTGCCGTGGCTCGTGCGGCACTTAGTGAAAAAGAACTCGAAGAAGATAAACTGTTTTGGGAAACCTTTGACGAGTTTAAATCGTTTGTTATCGACAAGAGCAACTGTACAGTTTTGCAACACCCTAACTTAGAAGCAGATGATCTTATTGCAGGCTGGATTCAAAGTCATCCTGATGACGAGCATATTATTATCAGCACCGACAGCGATTTTCATCAATTGCTAAGTGCTAATGTAAGTCAGTACAACGGCGTTAATGATGAGTTCCATACTATCAATGGTATCTTCGACAAGAAGGGCAAGCCAGTTATCGATAAGAAAACTAAAGAGGCTAAAACTATCCCCGACCCAGAATGGATCCTGTTTGAAAAGTGTATGCGTGGCGACGTTAGCGATAACATCTTTTCGGCATACCCTGGTGTTCGTACTAAAGGCACTAAGAATAAAATTGGACTACAAGAAGCATTTGCTGATCGTAAAAACAAAGGCTTCAACTGGAATAACCTAATGTTACAACGTTGGGTGGATCATAACGATGTCGAACATCGTGTGTTAGATGATTATGAACGCAATCGTGTGTTAGTTGACTTAACTGCTCAACCTGATCACATCAAAGAATTGATTGCTCAAACAATTGCTGAAAATAGTGTTACTAAACAAGTACCACAAATTGGTAGTAAATTTCTAAAATTTTGCGGCAAGTATGAACTTAACCGCATTAGTGAACAAGCCCAGCAGTATGCTGAGATGCTTTCATCGGAGTATAAAGTATGACAAAAATTGCAACTCCTGTTGTTAAAAATAAATTTTGGATTGTCGAGGAAGAAGGCAACAAAGTCGGAACTATTCAAGCCATTGACGGCGGTGGATACACTTATGTCGATCACGAGTTACGACAACGTTTTCCTAGCATTAAGGACATTAAACAGTACTATAACATTGTTATCGGTAAGAAATTGTCCGATAAACATGCAACAAAGGACCTATACGGATTCCCGGTAGACAGTCGTGCATATAATGTTACCTATAATGTACAAACTGGCATTCCTATTTACAGTAAGAGTCAAGCCAGCAAAAGCATGTTTTGTGCAGGCTATTACTGTATTGAACTAGAACCTGGCAGTTGGATTAGCCACTTCTGTCCGAAACTAATTACTATTAAACGTTACCCGTTTATGGGACCATTTAAAAGTGAAAGAGAAATGTTAGACGTATGGAACAAAAACCGCCCACAAAACTAACAGCAAACATTCAAACGTTAAGCGAACGAATTAAGATTGCACAACAACAGAAACGCAAGGACCTAACAGTTGATTTGGTCCTTGCTACCGGCGTTTTAGATGAGATAGTTAAACTGTTGGCTATTAACGCAGAACTGCATCAAGCATATCTCGAAAACATGGTAGTTTCGGTTGAACTAGATGGTGGTAAGTTTTAAAACCCGCTATAACTAGGATAAATAATAGTATATTATTTTTCAAATAGAGAGAGTTATGTCAAGACCTAAACCGACAGTTATCATTGAGCATATCAATAAAAAGACATTTAAGAGCGACCAAATTCTGAGCAGTGAAGGTATTTGGGCTGTCTACTACGATAACATGCCAATTAACTTAAAAACGCACAACATCTTAGTGCATTACCCAGGACCTAAATACAAAAAAGTTAGTTTTAGCAATCCAGGCCATGCTATTAACTTGGCAAAGAAACTTAACGAACTTTTTAAAACTGAGAAATTTTCAGTAGTGTTGTTGAAACAAGGTGAGCAAGTTTACCCCTAAAAAATACAGTCAGCAACAGTTAACTAAAATACTGTTTTCTGTCGCCGACAAACCATCCCAACAAGGCCTGGCTGAATTACATTCTCTTGTTTGGAAAAACCCTAAAAATCCAGATAGTTTGCATTTGTCAACTGCCGGTTGGGCAATAGTTGTTAAAATGCACATGACTGTTTACAAGTACGAATTCAAAGAAACCCTGTCGGGTAAACTTCTTCTTCAACTTGATCGATACTTGCAAGGCCCTTTCCATGTCTACGGGCACGGGCGACGCCTGGCTATATTAGATGAACAAGATCATATAATGCTAGAACTGCATGCAGGCGATCTTGCCACTTTTCTTGACAATCTAGAAAAATTCTCTTAAAGTATAGTGTTTACTGTGCATCAACAGCGTAGTAAATATTAGACCCGCTTTGAAAAGGAGGAATTATATGAGCAAGATATTTGCAATATCCTCTTTAGTAGTGTCAGTGGTATTGTTGTTCTCCGTGGCATCTACCGCTAACGTTCCAAAAGTTATTGATATTCCTGAACAGAAAACTGTTCAAGTTGAAGTTAAAAAACTTTCGAATACTACCAAAGAAGATATTAAATGTTTAGCAGATAACATTTACTTCGAAGCAAGGAACCAAACTATCGAGGGCAAAATTGCCGTAGGTAGGGTAGTAATAAATCGTGTAAAAGACTCTAGATGGCCTAACACGGTTTGTGGCGTTATTAAAGACGCAGTCTATACTACCGCATGGCATGACGCCGACATCAGAGTACCTGTACGTCATAAGTGTCAATTCAGTTGGTACTGCGACGGAAAGAGCGATACGATAGATGATCTCAGATCATACGAGGAAGCTCTAACACTAGCACGTGATATTATTCTTAATAACCGTTGGGATGGAATAGTACACGGAGCAGTCTTCTACCATGCAAACTATGTTTCGCCGAAATGGAGAAACTCGTTTGATTATGTAGGTAGGATTGATAGTCATTTATTCTACCGTTAAAAAGTAGTACTCAAGTACTACATCACAAAAAGGTTGACACGTTCAACCTTTTTCTATATAATATGCTTGTGAGTGAGAGGATTGTCCTCAAACCCAACTTTATTGTAAAGGGCATGTTATGCGTTTAACCCGCAAGTTCACCGATGTTGTTAGCGAAGTTCGTCTTATATTAGAAAGCGAATTTAACATTACACAAAAACAACTTACCGCATTTCGCGAACGAGTTGATGGTAATGGACACACATTTCCCGAAGGCAGTCACTTTGTTCCGTTTAGCAATCAATGGCTAGACTATGAAGTTCAACGTGCCGCAATTCCAAAACACATTCTTCAGATCATGAAAGAGTTCGACCCACGGTTGTGCGGTCCTGCCAGTGCATGTCGTGTTGTAGGCAGTCCCGAAATTGTTGATCCTACTATAAGCACAATATATGATGGCCAACAACGTAGCCTTGCAATGGCATTGCTAGGTTATAGCGAAGGACCTTGTAATGTTGTTATTACCACTGATCCTGCATTTCCCAGTTATGCATTTGAAATGCTGAACGAAACTGGTGTTAAAAAACTAACACCCGGTGACCTGCATCGTAATGCACTTACTCGCTGGCGCCTTGGCAGTAAAGATATCCGTAATCAAAAGGCTCGCACACTTCAAGATCAATTTGATGCAATCGGTATTGACTTACAAGACAAAGGTGCTCGTAAAAGTGCAACGCAACGTGGCGAGAACGAATACTTTTTTAGTCACTTCAAGTACGCCTATAAAGGCATCGAACTTGATAAGAAAGGGCGTATTCTTTTTCAGATACTTGATGCAATTGTTTATGCATTTCCTAAACAAGAAGAAATTGATCAAGGTGTTTACATCGGGCTCTACGAGTTGGCTCGCTTAGACGAGAATCGAGATCTGCCCGACGGATGGATGCGTAAGGTGCTCAAAACTGTTGCTACGGTTTTTCCTAGTAGCGACCTAGTACATGCCAAGGCAAAACTACAATGGGCTCATGTTAACCCAGGTGCTACATGGTCTGCTCCTAGTGCAATGAGCAATTTCTTGCGTGAAGTTTATATGCTTGCCGGCGGTAAAATTGTATTGCCTTATCACGGCGAAGGTGCAAAGATGCAAGTATCAACTAATGCAGTACGCGGCTTAATTCCTCGTGCAGTGGCCGCTAAACGCCGAGCAGTAAAATGATTGAGTATCGTTTGTGTTTTGTTAACCGACAACCCGGCAATGCATCAACAGACGAATTAGAATTTATCCCAGTGGAGCAAATAACTTTTTATCGACTCAAAGGTTACGAAGTATTTGATTTACACGAAAGTCTGGGAATGGAAAGTGAATGGGTAAAAGAAAATGACGTCCCTCCAAGAAGCAATTAATCAATTTCGACAGCCCGTCTATGTGCGTACAAAACGCAACGACGAATCGTATGCCGCGACCAGTGTTTATGTATGCGATAACATCAGACGTTTAGTGGAACTGTATCGTACTACTAAAAACGACGAGCAGACCAAACGTCTGATCCGTGATGACATCGACAATGCACTACGCAGATACCACGGCTATTGCATTAAAGAAAACTTTGGATCGCACTATGTACAAAAGGGCCTAGAAGGTAACGGTATATTCGAGCATATGGTTCCTAACAGTACTATACGAGATATGCTATTGCACGGTATTATTACGCCCGAGCAGGCTTGTAATATGCCTACATGTCGCTTAAGTGTTGAAAGTGATAACGAACTTAAACGCAAAGGCTGGAATACAAATACCCCTGATATTTGGAACTTCTGGAAACGTTATGAGTTTTGCTTTGAGGTTGTCGGTAACTTCGAAACGTGGGATGGCGTAGCAGTTGATCCTAAGATGACTCTAGCGGATCATTTCGCTAAGTTCTTGTAATTGTGTTTGTTGCCAATCAGTGGACATCATTACTTGATAATTGTGTTCAACGATTTCGTTAATTCGATGATGCATTGTGCGTACACGCCAAGCATCTAAACTGGTTAGATAATTAACTTGGTCGGCAACTTTTTTAACTCGAGACTCAAGTACACGATCAGTATCGTAACTTTCATCAATCACTGAGTTGAACGTTTGGAATCCTAATTGTCTAAGCAATCTTAGGCTGTTAGGATTTCCTACTATTAGAAATGGTCTTTTAGCAATAATAGGCTTTGCTGTTTTTTCTGTAAAGAAAACATAACCGTCTTGATAGTTTGTTTCTGCAACTAGACACCAATCAGTATTGCGATATACTTCGGTAGGTATAACTTGACTTAGGCTTACTTGTTCACCATCGTATTCAATTTGGTCAATAGTCCAATTTACAGATTGCGGTGTGCCTTCCCAGATAAACTGTGCAGGGTCTGACACATTATCAGCGATTCCGTGTTGAGTCTGCATATAAGTCATGGTGACTTGTTTATTACGCAACAATAAATCGTAAATTAAATCGCGATGTTGTTTCTTACGCCCAAGTAATGCATTAACTTTGTATTGCTCAGGCACTGGGCGCCTGTGTAGATCTTGTAATAGATGTGTTCTATTTTTATAGAAATCTCGTGTAATAGCAAACCAGTCCATGTAGTTGTAATGTGTAATGCCGTTGACGGTCCCTGCAACGTAATATTCAAGATTGGGGTGTTGGTTAATCCAATCTGCAATAGGTTGATGCAGTTCTGTTACAAAGACAATAACACGGCTAGGATTTTGTCCTAGTATTTCGTCTACACGTTTTGCCCACGAAAAAGTCCAAGGATACGGAGTATGTAGTAATACTACCGAATCGGTTGGACTTAGTGCAACTGTATATTTGATATTGTCTTTTTCGAGTATGTAGTTAAAAAAACTACGGTCTTCGTCGAAGCAAAATATCATTTAGTTTTAGTTGACTTTGGTGCTGTCTTTTTTGGTGCTGTCTTAGCCGCAGGCTTTGCGGCTGGCTTTTTTGCCGGAGTTTTCTTTGCGGCAGTAGCGGCGGCTGGCTTGCGTTTAGGCTTAGCCTTAGGCTTAGCCTTTGGCGCTGGCGCAACAACTTCTGCTACAACTGGCACTTCAACTGGTTCTAGAGTTG
>Ga0222714_10004887_pt1 | contig 12988 bp, 7 predicted proteins | sample C33_3DmetaG_FD_165048 | JGI IMG/M metagenome (GOLD analysis project Ga0222714, IMG submission 165048) | Estuarine water microbial communities from San Francisco Bay, California, United States - C33_3D | ecosystem: Environmental > Aquatic > Marine > Unclassified | place: USA: California... | reverse complement strand
GTCAATTCGTCGGTGATCGAAGGCGCAGAGATCGAGCGTTTTTATCCGGGCGAGGGTGGCGCTTATGGCTACAACCGCGAGCTGACGCATGTCCTGATGAAGGTCGAGACCCATAATCACCCGACGGCGATCTCGCCGTTTCCAGGTGCGGCGACAGGATCCGGCGGCGAGATCCGCGATGAAGGTGCGACCGGCCGCGGCGCGAAACCCAAGGCCGGGCTTACCGGTTTTTCGGTGTCCAACCTGCGCATACCCGGGTTCGAGCAGCCGTGGGAAACCAACCCGGTCGGTCGGCCGGGACGCATTGCATCTGCGCTGCAGATCATGCTCGACGGGCCGATAGGAGGCGCGTCGTTCAACAATGAATTCGGTCGGCCCAACATTGCCGGTTATTTCCGCAGCTACGAGCAGCGCGTCGGCGGCGAAGTGCGCGGTTACCACAAGCCGATCATGATTGCCGGCGGACTCGGCAACATCGCCGCCCGGCATACTGCCAAACATCCACTGCCGGAAGGCGCGTTGCTGATCCAGCTCGGCGGCCCCGGCATGCTGATTGGCCTTGGCGGCGGCGCGGCCTCGAGCATGGATACCGGCAGCAACCAGGAAGATCTCGATTTCGACTCGGTGCAGCGTGGTAATCCCGAGATCGAACGCCGCGCCCAGGAAGTCATCGACCGTTTCTGGGCGCTGGGCGACGCCAATCCGGTGTTGTCGATCCATGATGTCGGTGCAGGCGGACTGTCGAACGCGCTGCCGGAACTGGTGCACGGTGCGCATCGCGGCGGAACATTCAGCCTGCGCGAGGTGCCCAGCGAAGAGCCGGGCATGTCGCCGATGCAGATCTGGTGCAACGAGGCGCAGGAGCGCTACGTGCTGGCGATTGCGCCGGATGAACTGCCGCTGTTCCGCGCCATCTGCGAACGCGAACGCTGTCCGTTCGCTGTGGTCGGCAGTGCGACAGCCGATGGCCGACTGACCGTCGGCGACGCGGTGTTCGGCAACAACCCGGTGGACATGGAACTCGCGGTGCTGCTGGGCAAGCCGCCGAAGATGCTGCGCGACGTGAAGCGCATCGTAAGGGTAGGCCAGGTGTTCGACACCGCCGCCATCGATATCCGCGAAGCGCTGTACCGCGTGCTGCGGCTGCCGACGGTGGCTGACAAGACTTTCCTGATCAGCATCGGCGACCGCACCGTTGGCGGCATGACCGCGCGCGACCAGATGGTCGGGCCATGGCAGGTGCCGGTGGCCGATGTCGCGGTGACCCTGATGGGGTTCAACACTTTCTGCGGCGAAGCGATGGCGATGGGTGAACGCACGCCGCTGGCGGTGCTCAATCCCGTGGCCTCCGGGCGCATGGCGCTGGGGGAGGCGCTGACCAACATCGCCGCGGCCGCGATCGGCAAACTCGGCGACGTCAAGCTGTCGGCAAACTGGATGGCTGCGGCTGGGCACCCTGGAGAAGACGCCGCCCTGTTCGATACCGTGCAGGCTGTGGCGATGGAACTGTGCCCGCAGTTGGGCATCAGCATCCCGGTAGGCAAGGATTCGCTGTCGATGAAGACGGCATGGGGGGACGGCAAAGTGCAGAAGGAAGTGGTCGCGCCGCTGTCCCTGATCATTTCTGCGTTCGCGCCGGTCTCCGATGCGCGCCGCACGCTGACGCCACTGCTGCGCCGGGATTGCGGAGAGACTGATCTGCTGCTGGTCGATCTCGGCGGCGGTCGCAACCGCCTCGGCGGATCGGCGCTGGCGCAGGTCTATGACGCGGTGGGGGATGTGACGCCGGACGTCGACGATGCCGCTGTCCTGAAGAATTTTTTCACGGTGATTCAGCAGTTGAACGCCCAGGACCTGCTGCTGGCCTATCACGACCGTTCCGACGGCGGCCTGCTGGTCGCCGTTTGCGAGATGTTGTTTGCGTCGCATTGCGGCGCAAAACTGGATCTTGAGGGTGATGCCGCGGCTCTGCTGTTCAGTGAAGAACTCGGCGCCGTGCTGCAGGTCAGGTGCGAGCAGCGCTCTGCAGTATTGAAAGTGTTCTCTGCGGCGGGGCTTGCAGCGCATTGCGCGGCGATCGGCGCAGTCGATACCGGTTCCCGTCTGCGGGTTAGCGTCAACGGGAAAACCATGCTCGATGAATCGCGCATTGACCTGCACCGCGCCTGGTCGGAAACCACCTGCCGGATGCAAATGTTGCGCGACAATCCGGATTGCGCGCAGCAGGAATACGACCGCTTGCTCGATGCCGGCGATCCCGGCATCACGCCGAAGCTGACATTCGACCCGGGTGAAAACATTGTTGCACCGTTCATCAACCGCGGCGCCAGACCACGCGTTGCGATCCTGCGCGAGCAGGGCGTCAACGGCCAGATCGAAATGGCCGCGGCATTCGACCGCGCCGGATTTGCCGCTGTCGATGTCCACATGAGCGACATCATCGCCGGCCGCGCCAGCTTGAAGGACTTCAAGGGCTTCGCCGCCTGCGGCGGATTTTCCTACGGCGACGTGCTGGGGGCGGGTGAGGGCTGGGCGAAATCGATACTGTTCAACGTGCGCGCCCGCGACGGGTTCGAATCTTTTTTCAAACGCAGCGACAGTTTCGCGCTGGGCGTGTGCAACGGCTGCCAGATGATGAGCAATCTGCACGAGCTGATTCCTGGCGCGGAGCGCTGGCCGCATTTCGTGCGCAACCGCTCGGAGCAGTTCGAGGCGCGATTCGCGACCGTCGAGGTGCAGGAATCGCCGTCGCTGTTTTTCCAGGGCATGGCGGGCAGCCGCATCCCGGTGGCAGTGGCGCACGGTGAAGGCTATGCAGAGTTCGCAGATGCGGCGGCGCTGGGTGCGGCGCAGCCGCTGGTGGCACTGCGTTTCGTAGACAACCGCGGTGCGCCGACCGAAACCTATCCGCTCAATCCCAACGGCTCACCGCAGGGTATCACCGGGCTGACCACGCCCGACGGCCGTTTCACCATCCTGATGCCGCATCCCGAGCGGGTGTTCCGCAGCGTGCAGAATTCCTGGCATCCAGCTTCGTGGCCGGATGACGGGCCGTGGCTGCGCATGTTCCGCAATGCGCGGTGCTGGGTCGGCTAGGCCATGACCAAGCTGTCAGATTTCGTGCCCGCGAAGCTCGACGCGCCGTTTTATACCGACGAAGAACTCGACGCCCTGGAAGCCGTGGATCCGGTGGCGGCGACGCGCATCGCGCGCGAACAGGCGCAACTGCAGCGACAGCTGTCGGCAGTGGTTGCCGCAGGCCCGACGCCGACCAATGCCGAACTGCAGACCGTGCTGCAGGAAGCGCGCGGCATTCTCGCCCGCGACGGCGGAGACATCGAATTCGTGGCCTTTGCCGATGCTGTGCTGACGGTGCGGCTGAAAGGCAGTTGCTCGGGTTGCCCGCGCGCGCCGCTGGACCTCAAGCATGTGGTCGAGGAACTGGTGCGGCGTCAGTTTCCGCAGGTAGCCGCAGTGCGCAGCGTGTTATAAATTATTAATAAAATCAATATCTTATAATACTTATTCGAGGCTCCCCGCAGCAGCAGAGCCTCCAGTGCATCGTTCAACGCACCAGGCAGGGCCGCTTGCGGTCGAAGATCCAGCCCGGAATCAGGTACTGCATGGCCACGGCATCGTCGCGCGCGCCGAGTCCATGCTGCAGGTAGAGCCGGTGCGCGGCTTCGACCGCGGCCATGTCGAGCTCGATGCCGAGCCCGGGTTTTGACGGCACTTCGATGCGGCTGTCCCTGATCTGCAGCGGCTCGCGCGTCAGCTGCTGGCCGTCCTGCCAGATCCAGTGCGTGTCGATGGCGGTGATCGCGCCCGGCGCGGCGGCGGCGACGTGCACGAACATCGCCAGCGAGACGTCGAAGTGGTTGTTCGAATGCGAGCCCCAGGTGAGATTCCAGTCGCGGCACAGTTGCGCCACGCGCACCGAACCCTGCAGCGTCCAGAAATGCGGATCGGCGAGCGGGATGTCGACGGACTGCAGCTGGATCGCATGGCCCATCTCGCGCCAGTCGGTGGCTATCATGTTGGTTGCCGTCGGCAGTCCCGTCGCGCGGCGGAATTCCGCCATCACTTCGCGGCCGGAATAAACGCCCTCCGAACCGCAGGGGTCCTCGGCATAGGCGAGCACGCCGTGCAGGTCGCGGCACAGGCTCACCGCGTCGTCGAGCAGCCAGCCGCCGTTGGGATCGACCGACACCCGCGCATCCGGGAAAGCCTCTTTCAACGCGCGGATGGCATCGATTTCCTCTCCGCCGCGCAGTACGCCGCCCTTGAGCTTGAAATGCCGGAAGCCGTAGCGCGCCTGCGCGGCGCGGGCCAGCCTGACCACGGCATCGGGTGTCAGTGCGGGCTCGTTGCGCAGCCGGCACCAGTCGTCATCCGCATCGTCCTCGGCGCGGTAATCAAGGCTCGTGCGTTTGCGGTCGCCGATGTAAAAAAGATAACCGAGCACTTCGACGGAATCACGCTGCAGGCCTTCGCCCAGCAGCGAGGCCACCGGCAGGCCGGTGAACTGGCCGAAGAGATCGAGCAGTCCGGCTTCGATTGCGGTCATCGCATGTACCGTGATGCGCAGGTCGAAGGTCTGCACGCCGCGGCCCCCGGCATCGCGCTCGGCAAAGCGCCGGTGCACGGTCTGCAGGATGTTGCGGTAGTCGGCGATCGACTGTCCGATCACCAGCGGGCGCGCGTCTTCCAGCGTCTTGCGGATGGCTTCGCCGCCGGGCACTTCGCCGACGCCGGTGTTGCCGGCGGAATCCCCGAGGATGACGAGATTGCGGGTGAACCAGGGTCCGTGCGCGCCGCTGAGGTTGAGCAGCATGCTGTCGCGTCCGGCGACGGGTATCACGCGCATCGCGGTGACGACCGGCGCGGCGCGGGCGGTGGTTGTGTGTGCGGTCGTTGACATGATGTGGAAATGCCGTGGCGTGGTGACCGGGGGAAGGGCATTCTACCGCGGCGATGCCGGTACAATGACGCCCGGCAGACACTCACGAAACAGTCAGGAAGCACAGCGAGGGAGCGCAGCTGCAGATGAATTCCAGAACCAGCGATGTCAAGACCGTCACCGTGGACAAAGGCGTGGCGGTGGTCATTTTCAACCGGCCGCAGGTCATGAATGCGCTGAATCTGCAGTTGCGCGAAGAGATCATGGCGCTGTGCAGCGACCTCGATGCCGATCCTGAAGTCAAGGTCATCGTGTTCACGGGCGCCGGCGACAGGGCCTTCTGCGCGGGAGCCGATCTCAAGGAGCGCGGCAAACGCTCGACCGAGGACCTGTATGCCGAACGGCGCTTTTTCCGCGCGCGCTGGGTCAGCGCCATCGCCGGCATCGCCAAGCCGACCATTGCTGCGATCAACGGTTATTGCCTGGGCGGTGGCTTCGAGGTGGCGCTGCAATGCGACCTGCGCATCGCATCCGACAACGCGACCTTCGGCCTGCCTGAAGTGACGCTGGGTTTCCTGCCGGGCGCCGGCGGCACACAGCGCCTGCCGCGCGCCATCGGCCTGCAGAAAGCCAAGGAAATGATCCTCACCGGCAAACGCATCGATGCCGCCGAGGCCGAACGCCTGGGTATCGTGCTGCGCGTGGTTCCGCGCGCGGAACTGATGCCGGAGGCGCTGCGTCTGGCGGCCGCCATTGCAAAAAATCCGCCCATCGCGGTGATGCAGGCAAAGGTCGCAATGAACGCTTCTCAGGAAACCATGCTCTCCGGCGGCGTGCAGGCTGAAAACGAGGCCTGGCTCGCCTGCATGCTGTCTGACACCTGGAAGTCGAAACTCGATCGATTCCGGGACTGAGGGCATGACAGCCGTGCGAATGAAAAGGATTCCATCACCATGACCAATGCGGTGCTGTCGGGTATCAAGGTCATAGACATGACCGAAGGCGTGGCCGGCCCTTATGCCGCGACGCTGCTGGGCGACATGGGCGCACAGGTGATCAAGGTGGAGCGGCCGGAAGGCGACTGGCAGCGCAGCGCCGGCAAGGGCGAGCCCGGCCGCATCGGCAATCCGCAGTTCGTCGCGCTCAACCGCAACAAGCGCGACATCGGCGTCGATCTCAACTCGGCCGACGGCCGGCGCGTCGTCGAGCGGCTGATTGCGGGCGCGGATGTGGTGGTGTCGAATTATCGCGCCGGGGTGATGGCGAAACTGGGTTTCGACTTTGAGCGCTGCAAATCCCTAAAGACCGACATCATCTACTGCACGATTTCGGGCTTCGGTCAGTCCGGGGATTACGCAACCCTGCCTGCGAGCGACACCGTTTTGCAGGCGGTCAGCGGCGTGATGAGCGTGGTCGGCGAGCCGGAAGGGCCGCCGTTGCGTGTGGGTTTTCCGTTGATCGACATGGCGGCGGCAAACGCCGCGGTGCAGTCGGTGCTGCTCGCGCTCTACGGCCGCGCCTGCGGACGGGGCGGCGCCAACATCGACGTCAGCCTGCTCGCGGCGGCGGCATCGCTGATGTGCGGTGGTTTCACCGAATACCTGGCTTCGGGCCTGCTGCCGCCGCGCCAGGGCCGTCAGAACAGCCTGCTGGCGCCGGCTGGAGCCTTCGAAGTGGCGGGGGACCGCCACATCACCATCGCGGTCCTGCGCGATTCACACTGGCGCAAGTTCTGCGCTGCGCTCGGGCTCGATGCGCTGGCGGAAGATCCGCGCTTTCACACCAACGACGAACGTCTGAAAAACCGCGGCGCACTCGATGCCATCATCGTGCCGCTGCTGAAAACGAAAACCGTGGAGGAATGGTTGCCATTGCTGCGCGCGGCCGACATCCTGTGCGGGCCGATCAATTCAGTGGCTGATGTGCTGGCCGATCCCGCCCTGGCCGCCTGCCTGCCGCTGATCGATTCCGGAGGCGTGCGGCCGCCGCAGGTGGTCGGTTCGCCGATCCGTTATGACGGCGAATTTTTCACCGCACGCTGCGCTGCGCCGGCCAGGGGCCAGCACACGCGTGAAATTCTTTTGGAAAACGGGTATGCCGAAGCGGAAATCGAAGACTTGGTGCGTACGGGCGGCATTTTTGTCGAACGGGCGTGAATCCGCCTGCGTACGTGGCTGCTGGTGAAAATAAAATATTTAATAAAATTAATAACTTAAATTAATTTGCAGCGTTGGGCTGCCAGCGCAGGTCCAGCGTGACGGGGAAGGCGGGATTCGGCAATTCCGCCGCGACCTTCATCGGCCCCGGGGTGTGGCCATGGTCCCAGAAACGCGCGACGCGCCGCGCTTCGGCTTCGTTGGCGTTGACCGGGAAGGTGCTGTAGTTGCGGCCGCCCGGATGCGACACATGGTAGGTGCAGCCGCCGATCGAACGCTCGCTCCAGGTATCCACGACATCGAACACCAGAGGCGCATGCACGCCCAGGGTGGGATGCAGCGCTGACGGCGGATTCCACGCGCAGTAGCGTACGCCGGCGACAAATTCTCCCGGCGTTCCGGTCGGCGCCAGCGGCAGCGCGCGTCCATTGCAGGTGATGACATGCCGTGATTCGGTCAGTCCGCGTGCGCGTACCTGCAGCCGTTCGACGGACGAATCAACATATCGAGCCGTCGCATTGAGTCCGATTTCCTCGCCAAGCACGTTCCACGGCTCGATGGCCTGACGCAGCTCGATTTCGATGCCGTTGTAGATCACGGTGCCGTAACGCGGAAAACGGAATTCATGGAAAGGTGAGTACCAGGCATCGTCGAAGGCAAAGCCGGCGCGGCGCAGGTCGGCAAGCACGTCGTGGAAATCGGCGGCAACGTAGTGCGGCAGCATGAAGCGGTCATGCAGTTGCGTGCCCCAGCGCACTAACTTCGCGCGGTACGGCGTTTTCCAGAACCACGCAACCAGCGCGCGCAGCAGCAGCATCTGCGCGAGGCTCATCTGCGGATGCGGCGGCATTTCGAAACCGCGGAACTCGAGCAGGCCCAGCCGACCACGGCCGCCGGCCGGGGTGTAGAGCTTGTCAACGCAGAATTCCGCGCGGTGGGTATTGCCAGTCAGGTCGACCAGAAAGTTGCGCAGCAGGCGGTCGGTCATTTCAGGCGGAAGTTGCGATCCGTTCTTCTGCAGCAGCTGATCCATCTGCTGGAAGGCGATTTCCAGTTCGTAGAGGTTGTCGTCGCGGGCCTCGTCGACGCGCGGGGCCTGGCTGGTCGGGCCGATGAACATGCCCGAGAACAGGTACGACAATGACGGGTGGTTCTGCCAGTAGGTGATCAGGCTGCGCAGCAGGTCGGGGCGGCGCAACAGCGGGCTGTCGGCGGCCGTTGGTCCGCCGAGCGCGATGTGGTTGCCGCCGCCGCTGCCGGTGTGCCGTCCGTCGAGCATGAATTTTTCGGTGCCGAGGCGGGTCAGGCGCGCTTCCTCGTACAGCGCCATGGTGCGTTCGGTCAGTTCGGTCCAGGTGGCCGAAGGATGGATGTTGACTTCGATGACGCCGGGATCCGGCGTCACACCCAGCGTGGTGACTCGCGGATCAAACGTCGGCTCATAGCCTTCGAGGCGTATGCGCAGGCCGGTTTTTTCGGCGGTGAGTTCGACAGCCGTGAGCAGGTCGAAGTACGGCTGCGCGGCTTCGAACGGGGGCAGGAAAACGTAGAGCCGTCCCTTGCGTTCTTCGATGCACAGCGCGGTGCGCACGACCTTGCCGCCGTCAGGCAGTTTTTCCGCGAGCAGGTTGAGTGGCAGTCGGTAGCCGATGGCGGAATCGCCGCTGCCGAGTACGAGCTGGCCGCCGGGAAGCGGCCAGGCCGTGCTGCTCCAGCCTTTTTCACCGGCGCCGAGTGAAAGCACGTAGCCGGCAGCTTGCTTGCTGCCGGGCACGCGCAGGGCTTTATCCGCAGACAGATGAGTCAGCGGATCTTCCCATGCGGGCATCAGCCGTTCAGCCGGCAATCCCAGTGCGGCAGTCAGGGCCTGCGCAAAACGTTGAGCGTCGGCGGGTTTTGCGTCGGCGGGTGTCGATGCGGTCGCGATCAGCGAGGGGTTGCGCCACAGCGGGGTGCCGTCATTGCGCCACTGAATGCCGATGGCCCAGCGCGGCAGCGGTTCGCCTGGATACCACTTGCCTTGGCCGTAGAACACCACGCCACCCGGCGCGAAGCGGTCCTTGAGGCGCCACGCGAGCTGCTCGGCGAGCAGCCATTTTTTTTCGGACAGCGCAGCGGTATTCCATTCCACGCCGTCCATGTCGTCGATCGACACAAAGGTCGGCTCGCCGCCCTGGGTCAGGCGTACGTCATTCGCGGTGAGACAGGCATCGATGCGATGGCCCAGTGCTTCGATGGCTTTCCATTCTTCATCGTCATAGGGCTTTGTAACGCGCGGATCCTCATGTATGCGCGTGACGTTCATTGCGAATTCGAAGGTCGATTCGCTGGGTTCGACACCGCCGATGACTGCGGCAGCGCTGGCAGGCGAAGGCGTGCATGCCAGAGGTATGTGTCCTTCGCCTGCCAGCAGGCCGGAAGTCGCATCGAGTCCGATCCACCCTGCGCCGGGTATGTAGGCTTCGGCCCAGGCGTGGAGATCGGTGAAATCGCGCTCGGGGCCGACCGGGCCGTCAAGGGGCTTCTGGTCAGCGGTGAGCTGGATCAGGTAGCCGGAGACAAAGCGTGCGGCGAGTCCGCAATGGCGCAGGATCTGCACCATCAGCCAGCCGCTGTCGCGGCAGGATCCGCTTTTGTTCTGCAGTGATTGTTCGCAGGTCTGGACCCCGGGCTCCATGCGCACCAGGTAGCGTATGTCTTTCTGCAGTTGCTGGTTGACCGCCATCAGGAAATCGATGGTGGCCATCGATCCGGGGTGGGCGGCACGAAACTCCGTCAGCCATCGATTGAGCAACGGCCCCTGTTCGTCGATCGCAAGGTACGGCGTCAGGTCGCGTACCAGGTCGTCTTGATAGGCGAACGGGAATTTTTCAGCGTAACTCTCGATGAAAAAATCAAAGGGATTGATCACCGTCAGATCGGCGACCAGGTCTACAGTGATCTCGAGTTCACGCGTTTTTTCCGGGAAAACGAAGCGCGCGATATAGTTGCCGAAGACATCCTGCTGCCAGTTGATGAAATGCTCAGCGGGACTGACGTTCAGCGAATACGAGAGTATCGGCGTGCGGCTGTGCGGGGCAGGCCGCAGGCGGATTTCATGCGGCGACAGACCTACATCGCGGTCGTAGCGGTAACGCGTCTGGTGGTGCAGGGCGACGTGGATGCTCATGGCCGGATGCCCGGCCGGCACGACGGGTTACTGTTCGAAGCCGACATTCCAGTCGGGGTTGGGCAGCTCGGCAAAAACCTTGCGCAGACCTTCGCCCCAGCGCTGGTGAACCATGTTGAAGTAAGGGTCGGTTTCATTGATCTGGTGCTGGAAGGCGACACGCAGCGTGTCGGTACGGTAGATGAGGAGGTCGATCGGCAGGCCGACGGAAATATTGCTGCGCATTGTCGAGTCGAACGAGACCAGCAGGCATTTGGTCGCTTCAAGCAGGCTGGTTTCCGGCTTGACCACGCGGTCAATGACCGGTTTTCCGTACTTGCTCTCACCGATCTGGAAATAAGTGGTCTCCGCAGTGGACTCGATGAAATTGCCTTCGCTGTAGACGTGGAACAGCCGCTGGCGTCCGCCGCTGATCTGGCCGCCGACAATGAAGGAGGCGCTGGAATCAACATTGGCCTGCTGCAGGTAAGGGCCGTCGCGCTTGCGTACTTCGCGCAGGGCCTGGCCTATCATTTCGGCGACCTCGTACATGGAGCGTGCGTCGTACAAGGTCTGCCTGTCGGGTTCGCGCTGGTTTTCTTCGATCAGGTTGATGGCGCTCTGGGTGATCGACAGGTTGCCGGAGCTGAGGATGACGATGACACGGTCGCCTTCGCGGCAGAATACCCGCATCTTGCGGTAACTCGAGACATGGTCGACGCCGGCATTTGTCCGCGAGTCGGAGGCGAACACCATGCCGGCTTTGAGGGTGATGGCTACGCAATACGTCATGTTCGGTGCTGGGCGTAAAAAAGATGTGGCGAAGCATAGGGTAAGCGCTGTTGGCTGACAAGCAAGCTTGGGAGCAGGTGGCCGAAGGCCTTGCTTTTCCGTTGATAGTCATTCAATGGCCGTGGCGGGCCGCACCTTTGGTGCCGGCGATGTCATGTCCGGGCCGTAAACCGGCACCAGAAAGTGCTGGTTGAGTTCATCGTTGAGCAGGTGCAGTTTTTCCAGGAAGTCGATCAGGTATTCGTGAAGGCCGATTTCCATGATCTGCTCGACGCGGCCATAGTGCAGCTGTGCGTGCAGTTCACCGGCGAGGCGTTCGGGTTCCATCGATTCGCGACGGCACATTTCGCGCAGGATTTCGTAGATTTCGTTCATGCATGCATGCAGCGAGCGCGGCAGGTCGTCGCGCAGGATCAGCAACTCGGCGACGCGACGCGGCGTGATCACGTCGCGGTATATCCTGCGGTATGAACTCAGCGCGCTGACCGAGCGCAGCAGTGCGCTCCACTGGTAGTAGTCGACCGCGCCGCCGACGTCCGCAGCGCTGGGCAGCAGGGTGTGGTACTTGACGTCAAGCAGCCGCACCGTGTTGTCGGAGCGCTCCATGAAGGTACCGAGCCGGATGAACTGGTAGGCCTCGTCGCGCAGCATGGTGCCGAAAGTTACGCCTCGGAACTGGTGCGACTGTACCTTGATCCATTCGAAGAATTCGTTGATCCCGCCGTAGTCCAGCGCATTCTCGCCACGGCTGCGCAGTTCCAGCCACATCGAATTCAGGTCTTCGTACATCTCGGTGGTCATCACGCCGCGCATGCTGCGCCCGTTTTCGCGCGCTGAGCGCATCAGCGAATAGATGCTGGAGGGATTGGCGCTGTCGAGCACCATGAAACGCAGCACTTTTTCGGAAGTCAGGGGACCGGGATTGCGTTCATAGTAGTCGCTGGCAAGGCCGTTGATGACCAGCGGCAGCGCCCACGGTTCTGCCCAGGACTGTCCGGAATCGGTGACGCGGTACGGCAGCAGCGACATCTGGTAGGTGACGTCGAGCAGGCGCGCGGTGTTTTCGGCGCGCTCGATCTGGCGCGACATCCAGTAGAGATTGTTGGCCTGGCGGCTCAGCATCAGAGATCCTCCAGCACCCAGGTGTCCTTGGTGCCGCCACCCTGGGAAGAGTTGACGACCAGCGAGCCCTCGCGCAGCGCGACACGGGTCAGTCCGCCGGGCACCAGCGAAACTTCGCGGCCGTTGAGGACGTAGGGGCGTAGATCGACATGGCGCGGCAGGATGCCGGAATCGCAGAACGTGGGACAGGTCGACAGCGCCAGCGTCGGCTGGGCGATGTAATTGGCGGGGCTTTGTTCGATGCGCTTGCGGAATTCGGCGATCTGTTCCCGGGTCGAGGTCGGCCCGACCAGCATACCGTAACCGCCGGAGCCCTGGACTTCCTTGACCACCAGTTCGTCAAGGTGATCCAGTGCATAGGCACATTCATCCGGATTGCCAAGACGATAGGTTGGCACGTTGGAGATGATCGGTTTTTCGTTCAGGTAATACTCGATCATCTGCGGTACGTAGAGATAGGTCGATTTGTCGTCGGCTACGCCGGTTCCGATGGCGTTGGCGAGCGTGACATTGCCTTCGCGGTAGGCCGCGAAGATTCCCGGAACGCCGAGCACGGAATCAGGGCGGAAGGCCAGCGGGTCGAGATAGTCGTCATCGATGCGGCGGTAGATCACGTCGACGCGCTGCGGACCTTCGGTGGTGCGCATGTAAACCACATCGTTGACCACGAACAGATCCTGGCCTTCGACCAGTTCCACGCCCATCTGCTGGGCGAGGAAAGCGTGCTCGAAGTAGGCACTATTGTGGGCGCCCGGTGTCAGCACCACGACTACCGGCTGGGATGAGCGCGAAGGTGCAACAGCTCGCAGATTGTCGAGCAGCACGTCGGTGTAGTGGTCGACTGGCGCCACCTGCATGCGCGCAAACAGT
>Ga0222714_10004885_pt1 | contig 12992 bp, 10 predicted proteins | sample C33_3DmetaG_FD_165048 | JGI IMG/M metagenome (GOLD analysis project Ga0222714, IMG submission 165048) | Estuarine water microbial communities from San Francisco Bay, California, United States - C33_3D | ecosystem: Environmental > Aquatic > Marine > Unclassified | place: USA: California... | reverse complement strand
TGGGGTGGCGCGACCGGTAAGGTCATCCTCAGCCTCTTTCGCATCACCGCCATAGGGGGCATCGTGTGGTATGCCATTCGCTTGGCCCGCCGCGGAGCGCATCCGTTTGTGCTGACCACCCTCGCACTCATTTTTGCCGGAGCCCTTGGTAACGTCCTCGACAGCTTGTTCTACGGGCTTGTCTTTGACCGCGGTCTTGTGTGGTCGCCCGAATACGAGTTCTGGATGGCCTACGACGGAGTAGCCCAGTGGGGCAACGGCTATGCCGCTCCTCTGCTCGGAAACGTCGTCGACATGCTCTACTTCCCGCTGTGGGCGGGCTACCTGCCCGACTGGCTGCCGATTTGGGGCGGTGACTACTTTCAGTTCTTCCGGCCCATATTTAACTTGGCCGACGCATACGTCACCGTCGGCGTAGTCTTTTGGTACTTTGCGAGCCGCCGCCCTGACTGGTGGCCCGCCTAAACACTTGGTTATGCGTTCATTATTTGCTTTTGCGGCCCTCGCGGCCCTTCCTGCCTTCGGGCAAATTCACCGAACGGAACTTCCCGAACTCGAACGTGCCCTCTCTGAAGACTTGAACTTCTTGGCCAGCGACGAACTCGGCGGCCGCTTGCCCGGAACCGACGAAGGCTACCGCGCCGCCAAGTACATTCAGTCGCACTTCGAAGAGCTTCAGCTCCAAGGCCTCTTTGGCGGTGAATTCACCATGGACGTCGATATTCCGGTCAAAGGCATCTTACCCGAGGCCGGCAACGTGCTGAGCGTCGGCGGAGTACCGCTCGCCCTGCGCACCCAATACTGGCCGCACATCCTTTCGGACAACCGAGAAGTGAGCGGAACCCTAACCTGGATGGGCTACGGCAGCCCTGCCGAGGTCGCCAAGGCCAAAAAGGGAAGCATCGCGGTAATGATCGCGGACGTTCCCGCCAAAAAGGCCAAAAAATGGGGTAAAGCCGCCTCGCTTACTGAGCGCATTCGCGCCGCCCGCGCCCACGGAGCGCAGGCCATCATCCTGCTTCAGCCCGTGAACGGCAAGCCGTCTTTGGACCTGCTTCGCCGCATGCGCCCCGTCGGAATGCCCGTGGTCAACGTATACGACCCCGCAGCCTGCAAAAACCTCCAGGCACGAGCCAAAAAATCCGCCATCGGCCAAGTCGGCGTCATGGTCATCCCTGAATCGATCAAGGCACCCAACGTCGGAGCCTTTATCAACCGCGGCTCCCCCGAAACATTGATCATTGGCGCCCACTACGACCACGTCGGATGGGGTGAGTGGGGCTCGCGCCCCCCTGAACTCGCTGGCCAAGTGCACAACGGTGCCGACGACAACGCCAGCGGAACCTCTGCGGTCCTCTCCCTCGCCACGCACTTTGCCAAGACCCCCGGACTGGAGCAGGTCAACCTCGCCTTTGTGCTCTTTACGGGCGAAGAGAGCGGACTCCTTGGTTCGCGCGCCATGGTCGCCTCGATGCCCGAAGGGCTGGGCAAGGTCAAGGCCATGATCAACCTGGACATGGTGGGCCGCCTGAACCGTTCCGACAGCCTGCGGGTTTACGGAGCCGAAACGGCCGTCGAGTTCAAAGAAATACTTCAAAGCATCCCCACCCAAGAGGCCTTTTACTGGGATCTGCGCAGTGAAATTTTCGCTCGTTCGGACCACGCTTCGTTCATTCGGGCGGGGGTTCCGTCGGTGTTCTTCTTTACTGGCCTGCACGACGACTACCACGCGCCGAGCGACGACGTCGACAAGCTGGACCTCAACGGCATCGCCCAGGTGGTGGACCGCGTCCAGCAGTTCATCTACGTTCTCGGGCAGTCCGGCCCCCTGTCTGCGCACATCACCGACGAAAACTAATGGGTAAAAATCCAAAAATCGCGGTCCTCGGGGGCGGATCCTGGGCCACCGCGATCGTCAAAATGCTCACGCAGAATGAAGACTACGTGGGTTGGTGGGTTCGGCGCGAAGAGGTTGCCGCGCACATTCGGCAGCACCACCACAATCCGCACTATTTGTCGGATGTCGCCCTCGAAACCGACAAAATCTACGTCGACCACGACCTGATGAGCGTGGCCTCGCAAGCTGAAATCCTTGTGCTCGCAGTGCCCTCGGCGTTTTTGGCCGAAGCCATTGAGCCGCTGCGCGAACTGCTGCCCCAAAAGTGGGTGATCTCGGCCGTCAAAGGCATTGAGCCCGGCTCGCACCAAATCATCGGCGAATACCTGCACGACAACATTGGCCTTGACTACAGCCGGTTCGGAGCCATTGTCGGCCCCTGCCACGCCGAAGAAATTGCATTGGAGCGCCTTTCGTACCTCACGGTCGCTAGCGAAAACGAAAAGCTTTCGAGTGCCGTGGCCGACAAGCTTCGTGGCTCGTACGTAAAGGTTCGCTGCACCGCCGACATCTACGGAACCGAGTACGCCGCCGTCCTGAAAAACATCTATGCCATTGCGGCGGGTTTGGCCCAAGGCCTCGGGTACGGCGACAACTTTCAAGCCGTGTTGGTGAGCAACGCATTGCGCGAAATGAAGCGCGTAATTAACGCAGTTCACCCCATCAAGCGGCAAATCATTCAGACCGAGTACTCGGGCGACCTCTTTGTCACGATGTACTCACCGTTCAGCCGAAATCGGCGCCTCGGACTGCTCTTGGGCAAAGGCTACAGCCTGTCGGCAGCAAGGGCTGAAATGAGTATGATTGCTGAAGGCTACTACGCCGCAAAGCTCATCCGCGAAGTAAAGCGCGAGAAGGAAGTAAAAATGCCGATTGCCCTAGCCGTATACAAAGTCCTTTACGAGAACGCGTCTCCGAAAAAAACGCTGCGCGCCTTGGCCGAAAAGCTCAAGTAGGGCGCGACCACGTTGTACCTTTACCCTTTATCTAGGTAAACTATGGCACTAAGCGTATTTCTGGGCATGGTAGGCCCATGGCAAATCGTCTTGATCGTGGCTTTGGTTGTGCTCTTGTTTGGCGGCCGCAAAATTCCCGAGCTTATGAAGGGATTGGGCGGTGGCGTCAAGGAGTTCAAGAAGGCCATGCGCGAAGACGAGGACGACAACTCAAAGGACGACAGCAAGAAACTGTCATGACCTTCGATCGGATCGAAGACCTGCACCGGGCATTAGATTCCGGCCAAGTGACCTGTGTGTCGCTGGCTGAAGAATCGCTGCGCCGTGCCGCCAAAGAAAACCCTTCATTGAATGCGCTCGCAGAGATCTTTGAAGCCTCTGCCCGTGCCCAAGCTGCGGCAATAGATGTGCGCCGTGCCCAAGGCGACCGCCGCGCCCTCGACGGCGTCACCATGGTCATCAAAGACAACATGGTCTACGCAGGACACTCCGCGGGAGCAAGTTCCAAAATCCTTTCGGGCTTTGTGAGCCCGTACACCGCGACCGCCGTACAGCGCTTGCTCGACGCCGGGGCGATCATCATTGGTCGCGCCAGCTGCGACGAGTTTGCGATGGGCTCGTCCAACGAAACCTCGGTCTACGGACCGGTCCGCAACCCGCTCGATCCCAGCCGAACGCCGGGAGGTTCGTCGGGAGGTTCCGCCGCCGCCGTAGCCGCCGGATGGGTGCACGCCGCCCTGGGCAGCGACACGGGCGGCTCGATTCGCCAACCTGCCGCGTTTTGCGGTATTTACGGAGCCAAGCCCACCTACGGACGTGTTTCGCGCTACGGCCTGATTGCCTACGCCTCATCGTTTGACCAAATTGGGCCGTTCACGCGCAGCGCCAGCGATTTAGCGCGAATCACCGAGGTGATTTCAGGCGCCGACGCCTACGACAGCACATGCAGCGAGCGACCGGTTCCGCCCATGATGAAGTCCGGGCGCGACCCCAAAACGCTCAGTTTTGGCTACTACCAAGAGGTGCTCGACAACCCCGCGTTGGATTCCGAACTGCGCGCCGCATTTATGGCCCGCATGGACGCGCTCAAGGCCGCGGGACACCGCGTCGAGGCGCTTCGCTTTGACTACTTGGACGCGCTGGTTCCGATTTACTACATCCTCACCACCGCCGAGGCCAGCGCCAACCTTGCGCGCTTTGATGGGGTGCGCTATGGATTCCGTGCCGAAGGCGCCCAAACGCTCGACGAGCTCTACAAACGCACGCGTTCTGAGGGCTTCGGAACCGAAGTGCAGCGCCGCATTTTGCTCGGAACCTTTGTGCTTCGCAGCGGATACTTTGACGCCTACTACGGCCAAGCCCAAAAGGCGCGGCGGGCCGTTCAGGACGCGACCAACGCGGACCTCAGCAAAGTGGACCTGCTCATCAGCCCCACGACGCCGCACACCGCCTTTGAATTGGGACGCGAAACCAGCGATCCCACCGTTATGTACCTCGAAGACATCTTTACGGTCCAGGCTCCCATTGCCGGACTCCCCGCGCTAAGCTTGCCCATGGGTACGCACTCCAACGGGCTCCCGATGGGACTGCACCTGACTGCAAAGGCGTTCGACGAACCCACTTTATTTGCCGCAGCCGCATACTTGAGCGCATGATTTTTCGCCCGTTAATTTTCGCCATTGCCTTGGTGGTCAGCGTTGGTTCGTTGGCTTTGCCTTCGTCAGGCGGCGATACCACTGCTCGATTTGGCCTTGCGACCAAAGTTGACACGATGTACGCTAAGTGGGCGCTGAGCAGCAGCCAGCGCAACTGGGTGAGTCAATTCAAGGGTCCGGTCGACAGCCTTGCGGGAGCCTCGCTTTCGGTGAGCGACGAGGTGCTCAAGCAGCGCCTCGCGGTGCTCGACAAGCGGTCGCCTATGGACTTGCGCTACACCCCCGACGTGCGCAATGCCGTTGCCATGTACGTCGTGCGCAAAAAAGACCTCGTTGCCCGAGTGATGGGTCGTGGTCGCTACTACTTTCCCATTTTTGAGGCCGGGCTCGACCGCTACAACCTTCCGTTGGAGCTTCGGGCGCTGCCCATGATTGAGTCGGCACTCAATCCCTTGGCGACGAGTCCTGCCGGAGCTAAGGGTCTGTGGCAGTTCATGTACGCCACCGGAAAACTTCAGGGCCTTGAGATCGGTAGCTACGTCGACGAACGATCTGACCCTGTGAAGTCCACCGACGCCGCATGCCGCTACCTCAAGCGCCTTTATGAAATGTTTGGCAACTGGGAACTTGCCCTCGCCGCCTACAACGCGGGACCCGGAAACGTTTCAAAAGCCATCCGCGCTTCAGGTGGAAAGACCAACTACTGGGAGATCCGCCCGTACCTGCCCCGCGAAACGCGGATGTACGTGCCCAACTTCATAGCCGCAAACTATGCCCTCGCCTATGGCGGTTTGCACGGAATCAAGCCCGACCTGCCGCCCGCGACCTTTTTTGACGTCGACACAGTGAACGTTACCGCGACGCTCGACCTCAACGTCGCCGCCGCCGAATTCAGTGTCGACACCACGCTGCTCAAAGTTTTGAATCCGATGTACAAGCTGCACGTGGTTCCGGCTCCGCGCGATGGAAAAATGTACCCCCTCGTGCTGCCCCGCGCCGCCGTGGCAAGCTTTCAAGAGTGCGCCGATTCCGCATACATGGCGACCAGCAAGGCTCGTACGCGCCCTGAAATCCCCGAACAAACTGCCACGGCAGCTCAATCGAATTCGAGCGGTAGCACAAAGCGCCACACGGTGCGATCCGGCGAAACCCTCAGCGCCATTGCCCGTAAGTACGGGGTTCGCGTGAGCGACATCCAAAAGTGGAACGGCCTGCGCGGAACCACGATTCAAATTGGCCAGCGCCTCATTGTGAAAAAATGAAATGGCTCGCGGTCGTCATTCTAAGCCTTGGCGTCGCGAGCTGCGGCCCTGACGGGGCTGATCCGGTCAAGCGAGAGCGTACGCTTCCGCCCAGCAACGGGTCGCACAACGACCTCACCGTCATCTGCCCGCAGGACCTGTGGGAGTCGTTTGCCGGACTCGCCGTAGCCACCGAGTTGGGCAAGCCAGCGCCTGCGCTTCCGCAGTCCGAACCAACCTTCTCAATCATTCACGCCGCGCCCCAAAAGGTCAATGACCTGCTGCGCCGCGGTAAAAGCTTGCTCAACCTCGCGGTGATTCCGGACTCGAGCGCAATGCTGGTGGTCCACAATGTGTACGCCCGGCCACAAATCGCGATTCAAGTAGTCGCTCCGACGGCCGAAGCCCTGCGGGCCATGCTTCCCCAGGCGTTAGCCAAGGCCAGCGCCCTCTACCGCGAGCACGATGCCTCAGTGCTTGCAGCACGGATGCGCAACAACGCGCAAAGCCCACTACCTAAAGAGGTTAAAGCCCTCGGAATCAAATCCATGACCCTTCCCGAAGGCTTTGTGGTCACCTTGAGCAAGCCCGACTTGGTGGTCCTTCGGCTCGAAACTAAAAAGAGCACCCAGTACCTGATGCTTACGCACACGCCGGACAGCGATTCCCCGACCCCTGAAGCCGACGTGATCACCGACCGCGACGCGCTGCTGCGCCAGTACTTCGAGGGACCGCAAGACAAGAGCCACCTGACGACCGAGATGCTGCTGCCTCCGGTCCAAGAATTTGACGACGCCCACGGAGTTCGACGTCTGTCCACCAAAGGGCTCTTCAAGACTGTGGGCGGCTACGGCGGCGGACCCTTTGTCAGCGTCCGCAGCTTTTTGAACGACGGCAGCATCGGAACCGCCGATGCCCTGCTCTTTGCCCCAGGCACCAGCAAAAACCGCCTTCGCATGGAGCTCGACCTCATCACCGCGTCGGTGGTGTGGGAATAGCCGGTGGCTGGCGCCACGTTTCTAGCTTCTTGTGGCTTCGCCACGTTTACAGTTGCTTGTTTCTTGTCGCTTGCAACTAGTAGCCAATAACAGGAAACAAGAAACCAGAAACCGTTGGCTGTTAGCCAACTACAAACTCCTCAGAATTTCTACCGACTTGAGGCGGCCCCATCCCGGGTGCTGGGATTCAAGGTAGGCTAGTAGGGCGTCGAGGGCGTCGTTGCGCTCGGCCCGGTCAAGCTGTGTGCCTGAGACGGCGCGCGCCAAGGCTTGTGAGGGTCCGGGGGGAAGCGCAGAACTGGCGAAGGATCCGATCGGGGCCCATGCCCCTTCTGCAGGGAAAAACGGCCAAATACCCTCGGTGGCGGGTGACTCGGGTGCCTCGAGCTCAAAGCCGAGGTGGCGGCACACCAACAGGGTCACCTCGAGTGCCCCGTAGGCCACGGACTCTCCGCAATCCCATCGGGCCAAAAGCTCGTGAACATCGTCAAAAAAGGCCGCGTTGGCACTGCCCTCGTACACAACGGCCCGCAGCAACTCAGAAGTATACATGACCAGCATCTGAAGCTGCGGCTCGTCGTGCAGACGGCGCCAGGGCGGATTGAGCCGGGCCTCTTGGATGCGACCTAGCGATCCGCGTCCGCGGGCCGGAACCAATTCTAAACTCGCCAGCGGCTGCGCCATGGCGGGCCGAAATCCCCCTGCGGCGGAACGCAAACTCGGAATGTAGGCCGACCACGTTCCCTCGGTGCGAAGCCACAGGCGAAGAACCGCAGCGCGCTCCCCTTGGGGAGTACGGCCAAGCACCAAGGCTTGGTGGGCGTGTGGGGTGCTTAGGGCGGTCACGGACGCACCAAAAGCCCTTGGACCACGGTGGTCTGGGTTCCGAAGGGATTGTTAATCCAGAATTGGTACAGGCCGCTCGGAACCGGATTGCCTGCGCTGTCCATCGTGTCCCACACAAACTGGCCACCCGAGGCATAGCCCTCAGCCACCCGGCGTCCGTCCGCCGTCGTCACCTTCACGTAGGACTGGTCGACGAGCCCGGTCACGGTCCAGATTCCGCGAAATTCAGGTCGGTAGGGATTCGGAAACACCAGTGCGCCCTGAAAGCGGTCGCTGGGCTCCACCGAAGCCGAACGCAGCGAAAACAGCCCGAAGTCGGTGGCGATGTACGCATACCCCTGGTCGACGTCAAGAGCCAGGCCAGTAATTCGGTTACCCGGCAGTGGGCTGTTGTCTTGACGGTAGTGCGCCAACTGGGTTAGCCCGTCGGGCGAAAGCACAAACAGGCCCGCCGTCGCCGTCCCGACCCACTTTCGGTTGCCGCCGTCGACCGCAATAGCCGTGATGTCCTGGCCGGCGAGGACCGCCTGAACGCGTCCGTCGGCCTCGACAAGGAGCTGCTGGGATTCAAAGTTGCCGCCTGTAAACGCGTTTTGCGGCGTGTAGAGCACGGCGAGACCATTGGCGGTTCCGACCCAAAGTTCGCCGTCGCGGTCAAAGCTAAAGGCCCCGATGCTGGAGCTGGGGAGGTTGCCGTTGCCGGTTCCGGCATTCAAACTTCGGGCGGAAGCTGCGCCGCCCACCACCCGAACGGTCACAATGCCGGCCGTCCGCGTCTGGACCCAAAAGTCGCCGTTCTCGGCCTTGGTAATGCGCCGTACCGCCTGCCCATTGAGCGCGCCCACCGCGTAGCCTTGCCAGGTTTCGGAACTCGGATCGTAGCGGTGCAGCGGAACGTCAGATAAGCTGTTGGTCACCCAAAGTGCGCCGTCGTCGCCCCAGGCGAGTCCGCCGCAGCGGACGTCGTTGGGTCCAGCCCCGTTGGCCGCTCGCAGCGACGAATTGCTAACTGTCCAGCGGCGGTAGAGGGTATTGGCGCGGAATTCGAGTACACCTCCGCCCCAAGAGGCCGCAAACCAGTGGGTCGAGTCCGCCGGATCGGTGAGGACTTCGAGAATGTCTTTGGCCCCGTCAAAATCAGATGCGCTGCGCCATGCGGCACCCGGGCGGGCCTGGCGGTACAGTCCCCCGTTGAGGTAGAGCGGGGTCCACGGGCCTTCGACGGCTCCGGTGATGACGGTGGTTCCTCGAAGGGCGTCCCAGCGCACGTCAAAGGCTTCGGGGCCAGCTGGCCCGTTCAGACTGCGGTGCTGTGCGTAGCTGGCGTTGTCAAAGAAGCTAATTCCACGGGACGGGTTGGCAACCCATCGAACCGGCTTGCCGTCTTGACCGTCAAATCCGCAGGCGAGGTCGCGGGGCAGAAATCCGGCGTTGCCCGAAAGCCCGGCCGAAAGCACCGACTGGATTTGGCCTGCAGGGTTAAACAGCTGCACGTCAAACGAGCGAACGACACCCCATCGGCCTGCACACGGGCATATGCGCTGGGCCACTTGGCCATCAGATGGCGTTGCGAGGGCCGACCATCCGCCTGCAGTGCGCCGGTAGGCCTTGCCAGCTGAAACGGCGGCCAACTCTCCATGCGAAGCAGCCAACGAGGTTAGGACAGAGTCTGAAAAGCGTCCGCGCGCCTGCCACACAGACGGCAGATAAAGGGGGTCCTGAAGAGATGCCGAGCGCAGTCCGAGTTCCGTCGCGGCAAAAATGCTGTCGCCCAAAACAGCCACCGAAGCCACGTAGGTGGGATTACTGTTGGTGCGCATCCGGTAGGTTCCGCGAACGGCATTTAACGACAGGTCGAGCTCAACCACCCCAAACGCGGTCGCCGCAAACACGCGGTCGGCGCTCGCAAAGGCAAACTCGAGCACCTCGGTGTAGCCCTGAAACTGCCCGCTGCGGGGAATGTCGTCGAGCGTCCGCACGTCGTTTGGCGTCCACCGGTCGATGCGTCCGTCGCGGTAGCCAAGCAAGGCAAAACTGCCGTCGGGGCTCGCCGCCAGGCCCGAGAGGCCCACGCCGCTCAGACCCTCTACGCTGCTGTGGCCAGAAAGGACGCGGTCGGGCCACTCCAAACTCGTGATTCCGAACTCCGAAAGCGCCAGCACGCGGTCCTGCATCACAGCCACCCGTTGGGTCGTGCGAAAGGGGGCGTGGTACTGCCACTCGGCGACCGGCGTCTGCGCCAGCGCGGCCCACGAAGCGAGCCACACGGCCGCCGTGATCTGTAGAGTGCTTCCTCGTCCCACCTCACAAAGATGCATACCTTCGCAGTATTAAACGTATGAATCGCTTACTACACACTTTGGCCACGACATCCTTGCTTGCTGCGGCGAGCGTAGGGTGCAGTCCCAGTCCGGAATTTGCTGTCGTTCGCGACATTCCCGGTGAGGCGTGGTACGCCGATTCCATGCTCGTTTTTGACGTCGAAATCGCCGACACCACCGCGACCTACCGCGTCGAAGTGGACGTTCGGCACGCCGGAACCTACGCCTACCGCAATCTGTATGTGGGCCGCGACGTGCTGAATAAGGGCGGAACCGTGTACCACGACACCGCCGAGTTCCAGCTCGCCAGCCCCGAGGGCCAGTGGATCGGCGACGGAATCACGGGCCTAAAAACCGTAACCCTGCCCTACCGAAGTGAGGGCCTGCGCGTTCCGAAGCCCGACACCTACCGATTTCGCCTGCAGCACCTGATGCGCGACGAGCCCTTGAATGGCATACATTCGGTGGCCCTAAAATTGTACCGCGAAGCACCTTAAGCTCAAGTTAATGGCCAAACTTCCTGATCCAGATTTTCGTCCCTTGGTACGTTGGTTCTGGTACGCCGTCGTGGGCGGCCCGCTCTTTTTGATTCTCTTGCTCTTGCTGACGTGGGCGGGACTGTTTGGCAGCCTTCCTTCGACCGAAGAAATCGCCAACCCCAAGAGCTACCTCGCCACCGAAATCATCACTTCAGACAACCGCCAGCTCGGAACCTTTTTTACCGAAAACCGCGTCCACGCCGACTTTAGCGAGCTTCCTCCGCACCTCGTTCAGGCACTCATTGCAACCGAAGACGAGCGCTTTTACAACCACGGCGGAATCGATTTTCGCTCACTTGCCCGCGCCGTGACCGCATTGGGTCGCGACGGCGGCGGCTCCACCATCACGCAGCAGCTCGCAAAGCAAATGTTTCACGAGCCCTCCGGGGGCCTCGGTCGCATCTTTCAAAAGCTCAAAGAATGGATCATCGCCATGCAGCTCGAGTCGCGCTACTCCAAGGACGAGCTCATCGCGATGTACTTCAACCAGTTTGACTTCCTGTACCAAGGCGTCGGAATCCACAACGCCGCCAACGTCTACTTCCGCAAAACTCCGGACGAGCTGACCATCGAAGAATCCGCTATGCTCGTGGGCATGTGCAAAAACCCTTGGCTGTACAACCCTGCGCGCGCCGGCCGTGAAGAATCCGCCCTGAAGCGCCGCAACACTGTGCTCAACCAAATGGAACGCAGCGGATTTCTCACCGAAGAGGCGGCAGATTCACTGAAAGCGATTCCAATTGCCCTTGAGTTTACCCCTGGAGGCCACGACAAGGGTCTTGCGCCCTACCTGCGCGAGCACATCCGCCAGTTCATGAAGGAGTGGGTCACGACGCACCGAAAGCCCGACGGAAGCGAGTACAACCTCTACACCGACGGCCTCAAAATCTACACAACCATCGACAGCCGCATGCAGCGCGCCGCCGAAGAGGCCATGGAACAGCACCTCACGCAGCTCCAAAAGGCCTTCTTCAAGCAGATCAAGGGCCGCGCCGCGGGTCCCTTCTACTTTCAGGGCGGAAGCTCCGTGGCCGGAGCCAACCAAATCCTGACCAAGGCCATGAAGCAAACGCAGCGCTGGCAAAACCTGCGCTCCGAGGGCCTCAGCGAAGAAGCCGCTACCGCGGCCTTCAAAAAGCCTGTCGAAATGAAAATCTTTGCCTGGGGCGGCGACCGCGATACGTTGCTCAGCCCTTGGGACTCCATCAAGTACATGAAATCCATCTACCAGGCGGGCCTGCTGAGCGTCGAGCCGCAGACCGGGTTCATCAAGGCTTGGGTTGGCGGAGTCGACTTTAGGCACTTTAAGTACGACGCCGTCCGCCAAGGCCGTCGCCAAGTGGGTTCAACGTTTAAACCGTTTGTGTACGCCGCGGCCATTGCCGACAAAAAGTACTCGCCCTGCATGCAGGTTCCGAACATTCAAACCTGCATTGAGGCGGGCCAGTACGGACTCGCCGAAACCTGGTGCCCCAGCAATTCCGACGACAAGTACGGCGGTGTACTGACGCTCAAGCAGGCACTCGCCGGCTCGGTCAACACTGTGACCACGTACCTGATGAAGCAAATCGGACCGGCTCCGGTGGTACAGCTCGCCCGCAACTTGGGTGTGACCTCAGACATTCCCGTGGTTCCCTCTATTGCCCTCGGAACCGTCGACCTCAGCATTTTTGAGCTAGTCGGAGCCTACACGGCATTCGGCAACCAAGGCCTGTACACCGAGCCCATCGTCATTCTGCGCATCGAGGACGCCAACGGAGTCGTGCTCGACGAGTTTAGCCCCGCCTCGCGCGAGGTCTTCAGTCCCGAGGTCGCCTACACCATGGTCAACCTGCTTCAGGGCGTTACCCAGGGCGGAACCGGCGCTCGCCTTCGCTACGCCGGCGGAGGCTACCCCGACGGTGTGGCCACGGGCTTCCCGTACTCGTTTGACATGCCGATCGCGGGTAAAACGGGTACCACGCAAAACAACTCCGACGGTTGGTTTGTCGGAATGGTTCCGAACCTCGTAACCGGAGTCTGGGCCGGCTGCCAAGACCGGTCTGCCCACTTTGGATCGACCGCCTACGGCCAAGGAGCCAGCACCTCACTGCCCATTTGGGCACTCTACATGCGCCGTCTGTACGCCGACCCCAAAATCGGGGTGCGCCGCGACGGATTCGACGCCCCATCCACCCCAATGACCATCCCTCTCAACTGCGGCGACTTCTTAAGCGACCAGGCTGAGGCGCGCGAGGAGGGGTCGGAATTCAATTAGCGAGGTTGGCTTTTTTGCGCTTCGGGCCTTCGGCCCTGCGCGCTGGGGCCCCTTCGGGGCTAGGGCTGCTTCGCAGCTAGAGCCGCGGTGCGGCAACAAGTTACCAGTTACTAGTGCGATGCGCCCTTAACTTTAAGGCATGATTCGCAAAGTTGTTGCCAATGCCGACGTGGCCCTTGAAGGGATCCAGGACGGCATGACCCTCATGGTGGGCGGGTTTGGCCTCTGTGGCATTCCCGAAAACCTCATCGCGGCGCTTCGCCAGCGCGGAACCCGCAACCT